>DHCMC07803__coassemble_483_pt1 | contig 158996 bp, 149 predicted proteins | sample DHCMC07803__metabat2_low_PE_027 | metagenome-assembled genome bin DHCMC07803
AGCTTACTTTTTCTACAATCACCTCATTTTTGTTTGCTTTACTGTATTATACGAGCGTCTTCTATTCCATACATCGCGAATACACAAGCCGCCGGAGGCCGCGCCGGCCAGGAAACACGCCTGACGCTAGCTGTGCGCAAAGGTGATTTTTTATGTCCGCTTACGCGGACGGCGCACAGCGTCGGAGCGCGGCATGACTAGATATCGTTCGTCTTGTTTATGTGGTTAATTGAACTATATTACTGAGACAATAACGCTGTCCCGCTTTCGATTTTCTCACGTATTGCGGAAACAGTCTCTTCAACGGAATATGCCGTCGTATCGACGACGTTTGCTTCATATCTCCCGAGACTGCAAAATTGCGTCCACATTGTCTCTACCAATTCAATATTTGTTTTCCTGTCTAGCTTCGAGCGCGCTACCGCTCGTTTTAGGGTTTCTCCCTTACAGGCTCTTAAAATAATATAGTGTACCTCATAACCTTCCCCGACAAGGCCAAGCCACGGCGCCAAGAACCACGGCCCAACGATACCGTCCACTATTACGTCATATCCGCCGCGGACAAACCGCTTCGCCGCTTCTAAAAATGCTTCGATGACGACAAGATTCTGCTCGTTCGACTCCGGCAGATACGGCGGTATCGCACCTTTGCTCAGATAGTGATAAAAGTCGTCGGTGTGCATGTGTACCGATTTTTCCAGATCCGACTCTTTTGCGATAACAGCCGCCGCGGTAGTCTTTCCTGTCCCCGGAGAGCCCGTGATTATAACGATTCGTCCATTCTTCATACTTTTCTCCCTGACGTTGTTCCAATTTATCGCACGCTATTGCGCCTTGTCCATTTCTTTTTTACTCCGCACCGTCTTGAAGACCTGACGGTATTTTTCTTTCAGCTCATCAGGCGCGGCCTTGACGACCTTGCCTCCGCCGTTTTCGGACGCTTTTCCCCAAATCGCCCAGAGCGTGTCGCGCCATAGGAAATCTTTCGCTTCCTCGTCATCTTCATCCTCTTCCGGCAGATAGTCCGCCAGACGGTTCTTGATTTCAAGCAGGGCGTCGAGGCTCTCATCGTTGGCTATCAGAGAGCCGAACTCTTTCGCGGGACTGAGCGACTGCATGGACCGGACGCCGTGGAGCAAGACGGGCATGGTCTGCCGCGAGAAGCCGAATTTTTTGAAAAAGGCGTGGATGAATTTTTCCTGCAACGACGAATGTTCGTCGTCGCAGAGGTCCAGGTAGTCGCAGACCAGTCTCAGCAGCTTAGGCTCAAGCCCTTCCATACCCAGCGCGAAGACGGCGAAGGTGCCGGGCATGGCGCAGTATTCGTCGCTCAGGTTGTTGTACCACTCGTCCTCACGCATAGCAAGACGCGCGTACTGCTCTATTCGGCCGTGGAGACGCGGATAGCGAACCGCGCAGGCGAATAGCTGGTTCACGCCTTTTTTCGGCAGGCCTGGGACCGGCAGATATATTTTCTCCGGCCCGCGGAACTCTACGGAGTAGCTGCGCGGAAAACCCGGCTGTTCAAGCACCTCGCACAGATAGCTCAGCGCCTCGGCGCAGCCCCCCTCGGAGCAGTCTCTTGCGGTGATACGGACGACGGCGAACGCGTCGTTGGCCGATGCGGTCATGTGCTTTGTTTTCCGCTTTTGAATATCAGGAGGCAGTTTGCCGCTGCCGTTGTCTTTCAGTTCCTTCACAATGTCCGGGCGAAGCTGCGAAACCAGGCCGAGCAGATGCTTCGTCGTGACGGATTCGCAGCTGATACCGTAGACTGTATGGCAGACCGCCGCATAGCAGACGAAGCGCAGCAGATTTTCGTCAACATCCTCGGGCCGCAGCTCCGGGGAAACCGTGCAGGGCGGATAGCAGGAGAAATAGTTATCTTTCTCGCCTTCCACAAAATAGCGTTTCTGCACGTGCTTTTCTATGTACTTGTCCAGCGTGTGGTCAATCTCTTTCCAGCCCGCCAGCCGCCGCAGCGCGTCACAGAATGCGACGGCGTCATCGTAAGGAAATCCCTTCAGCGGCTGACGTGAGAGATAACGTTCCAACAACTGGCTCGGCAGGAACGGCGTTCCGTTGTGATTGCGCACCACCGTCGGATAGCCCGAGCGGTTCTCCCTCGCGGTCCCGTTCAGCACGTCCTGGATGCAGACGTCCGCCTCCGCCAGCACCTCCGGCGCGGTCTCCGGCTTGTGAATAAGATAGTACCGGCCGTGCAGGCCGTCGCGTTTCGGCAAATTCATCGCTTTTCCTCCTTAACCGGCGCTGCGTCTCCGTCTATGCAGCCGCGCGTCAGCGACCGCCGCCGCGTTCCAAGCGCCGCCGTCTTTCGCAAAAATAATAGCGCGGACCGCGCATACGGAAAAGGGCGCGGATTCGCCGTCCGCGCCCCGATTTATGCTATTCTGCCGTGACTTGCCGTTACTTTTTGCCGCCGAGGTAGGCTTCCTCGATTTCGGGATTGTGGAGCAGGTCGTCGGATTTGCCTTCCATGATGATCGTGCCGGTCTGGATGACGTAGGCGCGGTGCGAAAGCTGGAGGGCCTTCTTCGCGTTCTGCTCGACTATCAGTATCGCCATGCCGAGCTTTCTGTTGATCTCGGTGAGCTCCTTGAAGATTTCGTTGATGATGATTGGCGCGAGTCCGAGCGACGGTTCGTCAAGAAGCAGGACGCGCGGGCGCGCCATGAGCGCGCGGCCTATCGCGAGCATCTGCTGTTCGCCGCCGGAGAGCGTTCCCGCGTACTGGTTCTTGCGTTCGAGCAGGCGCGGAAAGAGCTCGAAGACGCTCTGCTTGAGGTGTTCTATCTCCGCCTTGTCGCTGAGCGGGAAGGCTCCCATGTCGAGGTTTTCGAGAACTGTGAGCGGCGCGAAGACCTTACGTCCTTCGGGTGAAAGGCTGACGCCGGCGGAAACGACCTGGAAGCTCTTGGCGGGAAGCGCGACGCCGTCAAGCAGTATCTCGCCGGAGACGCGCGGCACGTCGCCCATGATGGCGTTCATCATCGTCGATTTGCCCGCGCCGTTGGCCCCGATGACTGCGACTATCTCTCCGGGATAAACGTCGAGCGAAGCGCCTTTGAGCGCCTGTATAGCTCCGTAGCGGACGACTAGGTCCCTGACTGCGAGAATAGGAGTGCGGTTTTCCGTCATGTCCCTATTCCTCCTCTCCGAGGTAGGCCTTGAGCACGTCGGGATGGCTCTGAATTTCCGCCGGCGAGCCCTCGGCTATCTTCGCGCCGAAGTTCATGCAGACGATGTGAGGGCATATCGCCATGACCATGTCCATGTGGTGCTCGATGAGCAGTATCGTCAGCTTGAAGTCGCGGTGGATGCCGGTGATCAGATCGTTGAGCTGTACGACTTCGTCGGCGTTCATACCGGCGGCCGGCTCGTCGAGAAGCAGGAGTTCCGGCTGAAGCGATATGGCGCGCGCGATTTCAAGGCGGCGCTGGAGACCGTAGGGCAGCGTCCCTGCGGCCTGGTTGGCGCGGTCGGCGAGCCCGACGCGCTCAAGCAGCTCCATGCTTTCCTTGCGCGTCGCCGCTTCCTGGCTTTTCCAGCGTCCGATGTGCGTGACGGCCTCGAAGAAATTATATTTGTAGTGCTGCTGCGCGGCGGTCATGACGTTCTCGAGCACCGACGAGGCCGCGAAAAGGCGCAGGTTCTGGAAGGTGCGCGCGATGCCGCGCGAGATTACCTGGAAGGTCTTGAGCTTCGCGATGCTCTCGCCTTTGAATACGATGTCGCCGCTCGTAACGTCGTAGACGCCGGTCACGAGGTTGAATATCGTCGTCTTTCCGGCTCCGTTCGGCCCTATGAGGCCGGCCAGCTCGCCTTTGTTTATGACGAAGCTCATGTCGCGGACGGCCTGGACGCCGCCGAACGATTTGTTAACTTCTTTAAGTTCAAGCAGTGCGCTCATCAGCGGGCTCCCTCCTCTGCCGTTCCGGTCTTTTTACGTGAAAAGAGCTTTTTCAGGTAAGCGGGCGTGAGCTCGTTCGTCCCCATGATGCCTTCCGGACGCAGCACCATGACGAGGACGAGGACAAGTCCGTAGATAAGCATACGGTACTGGGAAATCGGGCGGAAGAGCTCAGTGACGAGCGTCAGTATCGTCGTGCCGAGCAGGCATCCGCTCATCGAGCCGAGGCCTCCGAAGACGACTATAGAGACGAGCTCCGTCGACTTCGCCATGTCGAACATTATCGGCTGAATGAAGGACATGTATCCGGCTATGAGAGCGCCCGAGACGCCGCAGTAGAAGCCCGATATCGCAAGGCTGAGGTTGCGGTAGTGCGCCGTGTTGAAGCCGAGCAGCGAGGCGGCGACGTAGTCGTCGCGGCAGGCCTTGAAGGTGCGCCCGTAGCTGCTGTTTACAAGGAAGAACATCGCGACCGCAAGCACTAGGAAGAACCCTACAGCGACTGGCATCGAGGTGAATCCGTCGATTCCCGGATAGCCGCGCGCGCCGCGCGTGACGTCGTTCCAGTTCTCGATGATGAGGCGTATCGCTTCGCCGAGGCCGAGGGAGACGATGGCGTAGTAGTCTCCGACGAGCTTCAGCGTCGGGATGCCTATCAGGAACGCGAGTATCATGGCGAGGATTCCGCCCGCGATGATTGCGGGGATGAAATGCACGCCGTATTCGACAGTGAGTATGGCCGCGGTGTACGCGCCTATCGCCATGTAGCCGGCGTGTCCGAGCGTGAAGATGCCCGTGAATCCGGTGAAGAGCGAGACGCCCATAGCGGCGATGCAGTTTATAGCGAGGAGGGTGATAACTCCAACGGCATAACCTTCCATAACAGACCGCCCTCCTTTACACTTTCTCGCCGACGGATTTTCCGAAGAGTCCCGTCGGACGGACAATCAGCGTTATGATGAGTATTCCGAAGACGACGAGGTCGCGGAACTGGCTCGATATGAAGCCCGCCGTAAGCATTTCGGCGAGGCCGAGGATGATGCTTCCGATGACCGCGCCCGGCAGCGAGCCGAGGCCGCCTATAACCGCCGCGACGAAGGCCTTCGTCGTTATCATGCTTCCGAGCTGCGGATAGAGCGTGTAGCGGACGGAGAGGAATATGCCTCCGACGCCGGCGAGAAGTCCCGCAACGAAGAAGACTATCGCGATAAGCCTGTTGACGTTGACGCCCATGAGGCCCGCCGTCTTGAGGTTATAGGAAGCGGCACGGATCGCGAGCCCCCACTTCGTCTTGACGAGGAAGAGCTGGAGCCCCGCGAGGAACACGACCGCGGTGACGAGCGAAAGGATGTCGAAGGCGCTCGTCGTGGCGAGGCCGAGGAAATTTACCGGTTCAGTCGGGATGACCGGGGGCAGCGCGCGGAAGCGTCCGCCGACGGTGACCACGAAGATGTTTTCAATGACGATGCTCATACCCATCGAAGCGATGAGCATGTAGAGCGTTATCGGCGTGCGTTCGCGTATCGGGCGATAGGCGAGGCGTTCGACGACGATGGCCGAAATGCCCGCGCCGACGAGGGCAGCGAACGAGGCGATCCAGATATTGGCTCCGCCGGAACGCAGCGCGTAGTAGCAGATATAGCCGCCTATTACGAGGAATCCGCCGTGGGCGAAATTCGAGAACAGAAGCACGGAGTATACGAGGGAATATCCGACAGCGATAAGTGCGTAAACCGAGCCGAGCGACAGTCCGTTAATAAGCTGCTGGATGAAAGTCTCCAAGAGCAACACCTCAAACTTTCTTGCGTTGATAAACAGATAAGCGGGGCTTGTCGAGAAAAGCGTCCAAGGCTTTCGCAGAGTAAAGCCTTGGACGCGAGAGTGGCTTTAATTACTTATTTCGGTTCGACTTTCTTGTAGAAGTCGGTCTTGAGGTCGTCTCCGACTTTAAGGATGATACCGGCCTTGTTGACGGGGTTGTGGGTCGCCGGGTCGATGGTCAGAGTCGCGTGGTGGAGCTTGAGGCCCTTCGTCTCTTCGAGAGCCTTCGCTATCGCGGGGCCTTCGGCCTTTCCTGCGCGCTTGATGGCGTCAATGAGCCAGTACATGCCGTCATAGGCCATGGTTCCGTTTACGAACTCTTTGCAGTCGTCGTTGTAGACTTCCTTATAGCGGGCGAATATCGGGGCCATTCCGGGGTCGTCGAGGTAGGTGTGGTTGACCCAGTAGGTTCCCTTCATCGCGGGGCCGGCGATTTCGTTCATGAATTCAGCGTAACCGTCGCCGCCGATGATGGTGAGGTCAAGTCCGAGCTCCTGAGCCTGCTTGATGGCGAGCGCCATGTCCTTGCCCATGCCGGGGAGGAGCATTACGTCGGCGCCGGAGTTCTTGATTTTCGTAAGCTGGGCGCGGAAGTCGACATCGGTCTCACGGAAGCCTTCGTCTGCGACTATCTTTCCGCCGAGCTTCTCATAGCTGTCGATGAAGAACTCGCGAAGTCCCTGGGCGTAGTCCGAACCGACGTTGTAGAGGATGGCGGCCTTCGTTTTGTGAAGGTCATTGTAGGCGAGGTCGGCCGCAAGAGCTCCCTGATAGGGGTCGGTGAAGCAGATGCGGAAGGAGTAGGGGCGGACGTTGCCTTTGTTGTCGACGGTGACGTAGGGGTTCGTACCGACGGTGGAGATCTGCGGGACCTGTCCCTTCGCTACGATGGGGGCCGTAGCGATGTTGATTCCGCTGGAGTTCGCTCCGACGATGGCGCAGACTCCGTCGCTTTCAATCATACGGCGGACGGCGTTGACCGCGTCTTCGTTGCGGGTCTTTGTGTCATAGGGGATGAGTTCGATGGGGCGTCCGAGGACTCCGCCCTGCGCGTTGACGTCGTCGACTACGAGTTTAGCCATGTTCACTTCGGTGATTCCGTACTGGGCGAAGTCACCTGTGAGCGCGGCGAGGTAGCCGATCTTGATCGGTTCAGCCGCAAAGGCGGCTCCTGCTGCTAGGACGACGGCGATAAGAGACAGAATAGCTAGTACCTTTCTCAATATAGTGCACCTCCATATTGTATTGTGTAGCTGTGTGACTCTGAGTCTATTGTATAATTTGTGAAGCGATATGTAAAGAAAAATCGGCATAGTTAATTTAGTTAATTAAAATTTTTGAAATGAACGCATGGCAGAGTTCATTTTTTCAGAGAATCGATAAAAAAATCGGCCCTTCCGTCAATCGGAAGGGCCCGGCTATTTTTCTGCTTAAACGCTAGGATTTCACTTGTTGTCCGGTCTCTTTCGCGAGCTGCATCAGAAGCTCGCGCTCTTTCGCCGTGAGGGTTTTCGGAACTTTTACGCGGACGAGTATATTCATGTCGCCGTTTCCTTTGCCTCTGAGCCTCGGCATGCCGCGCCCCTTGATGCGCAGCTTCGAGCCGGCCTGCGTGCCGGCTGGGATGTCGAGCTTCTCCACTCCGTCGAAGGTGTCGACCTTGACCTCGCAGCCGAGAGCCGCCTGCGGATATGAAATTTCTATCGTAGTGTTGAGGTCGTCGCCCTTGCGCGTGAACCTCGCGTCGGGCATGACTTCAGTAAGTATAAAGAGGTCGCCCGCCGGCCCGCCGTTGATGCCGGCCTCGCCCTTGCTCGAAACGCGGAGCCTCGTGCCGTTGTCGACGCCCGCCGGTATCTTGACCTCTACGCTCTGCGTCTTTCTCACGCGGCCGGCGCCGCGGCAGACCGTGCAGACGCGGTCGACGGTCTTGCCCTTGCCGCCGCATTGGGCGCAGGTCACGACCTGCTGCATCTGGCCGAAGGGCGTGTTGACGACCTGGCGCACCTGCCCGCTTCCGTGACATGCAGGGCAGACCTCGACCTTGCTGCCGGGCTCCGCGCCGGTGCCGCCGCAGTGCGAGCATGTGTCCATGCGCGGGATTTCAAGCTTGCGTTTGGTTCCTTTGTAGGCTTCTTCCAGCGTGATGCGGACGCTCGCCTCAAGGTCGTCGCCGCGCCGCGGCGCGTTCGGGTTCGCGCTTCTGCGGCGCGCGCCGCCGAAGCCGCCTCCGAAAAGGTCGCCGAACAGGTCTCCGAGGTCCTCCTGCGTGAAGGTCTGTCCGCCGAAGCCTCCGAATCCGCCGGGGCCTCCGAAGCCTCCGTCGGGCGGAACGTCGCCGACGTAGCCGAACTGGTCGTACTGCGCGCGCTTCTTCGGGTCGCTCAACACCTCGTTCGCTTCGTTTATCTCTTTATATTTGGCCTCCGCCTCTTTGTCGCCCGGGTTGGCATCGGGATGATACTTCCGAGTCAGGGCGCGGTAGGCCTTTTTTATCTCGTCAGCCGATGCTCCCCGGCTAACGCCCAATATTTCGTAATAGTCCTTTTTACCGGGAGCAGCCATCAGCAATCCACCTCTCCGTAATTTATTCGTCCTGCGCCCGCGCGGAGGATTTTTTCAATTATCCGCCCGATGCCGGCGCACGAACCGCTGCAAGGATTATAACCGCCCGCAGCTATTTGTCAAGATTAGTAAAAATATGGCGCGCCCGCGCGCGGGCGGCCTGATAAAAAATTGCGGAGCCTTGCGGTCCGCCGCAATAACTCCGCAATTTTCTGTTTATCCGTCGTGCTTACTTGTTGTCCTCTTCGCGGAACTCGGCTTCGACGGTCTCACCGTCGCTGTTGTCCTGCTGCTGCGCGCCCGCGCCGGGGTTCTGCTGCTGCGAAGCGCCCGCGGCCTGCGCCAGAGCGTTCATAGCTTCGGTCAGCTCTCTCGTTCCGGCCTTGATGGCCTCCGTGTCCTCGCCGTTCATCTTCTCGCGCAGCGCGGAGACCTTGTCGTTGACGCGGCCCTTGACGGAGGCGTCGGCGGCTGCGGAGTCCTTGACGAGCTTCTCGGCCTGGTAGATTACAGACTCGGCTTCGTTGCGCGCCTCGATGAGCTCTTTGCGCTTTTTGTCGGCGCTTTCGTTGATTTCGGCGTCGCGGCGCATCTTCTCGATTTCTTCGTCGCTGAGGCGCGAGGACTGTATCGTGATGTTCTGCGCCTTGCCGGTCGCCTTGTCCTTCGCCGTGACGTTGACTATGCCGTTGGCGTCGATGTCAAAGGTGACTTCGATCTGCGGGATTCCGCGCGGCGCCGGCTTGATGCCGTCAAGGAAGAAGCGGCCCAGCGAGACGTTGTCGCTCGCCATCGCGCGCTCGCCCTGGAGGACGTGTATCTCGACCTGCGGCTGGTTGTCCGCGGCGGTAGTGAAGACCTGGCTCTTGGAGACCGGTATCGCGGTGTTCTTGTCGATTATCTTCGTGAATACGCCGCCGAGCGTCTCAAGGCCGAGCGAAAGCGGCGTTACGTCGACGAGGACGATGCCCTGCTGTTCGCCGGAGAGTATCGCGCCCTGGATGGCAGCGCCCATCGCGACGCATTCGTCGGGGTTGATGCCCTTCGTCGGCTCTTTGCCCATCAGTTCCTTGACGAGCGCCTGCACCATCGGCATACGGGTCGAGCCTCCGACGAGGAGGATTTTGTGTATCTGCGAGGGCTCGAGGCCGGCGTCTTTGAGCGCCGTGCGCACAGGCGTCTTGGTCCTCTCGAGGAGGTCGCGGGTCAGGTCTTCGAACTTGGCGCGCGTCAGCTTCTGCTCGAGGTGTTTCGGGCCGTTGGCGTCCGCCGTGATGAACGGGAGCGATATCGTGGTCTCCTGCATCGAGGAGAGCTCTATCTTCGCTTTTTCGGCGGCTTCGCGCAGACGCTGCGCGGCCATCTTGTCCTTCAGAAGGTCGATGCCGTCGCTCTTCTTGAATTCCGCGGCGAGCCACTCGACTATCCTGTTGTCCCAGTCGTCGCCGCCGAGCCTGTTGTCGCCTGCGGTCGAGAGGACTTCGAAGACTCCGTCGCCGACGTCGAGTATCGAAACGTCGAACGTTCCGCCGCCGAGGTCGTAGACCATTATCTTATTGTCGTTCTTCTCAAGGTTGACGCCGTAGGCGAGGCATGCCGCCGTCGGCTCGTTGATGATGCGGAGCACGTTGAGGCCCGCGATCGTGCCTGCGTCCTTGGTAGCCTGGCGCTGCGCGTCCGTGAAGTAAGCCGGGCAGGTGATGACGGCTTCCGTTATGGACGTGCCGAGATATTCCTCAGCGTCCTTTTTGAGCTTCTGGAGTATCATCGCGGAAATCTGCTGCGGCGTGTAATTCTTGCCGTCAATGGCGACGGTCTTGTCGCTGCCCATCGAGCGCTTGATCGAGATGACCGTGCGGTCGGGGTTGACTATCGCCTGGCGTTTCGCGAGCTGTCCTACGAGTATCTCTCCGTCCTTCGAGAAGGCTACGACGGAAGGCGTCGTGCGCTGTCCTTCGGGGTTCGGGATTACCGTTACGTTGTCTCCTTCTTTTACCGCTACGCAGCTGTTAGTTGTTCCGAGGTCTATTCCTATTACTTTTCCCATGGTTGATTCCACCTTTTATTTTTAACTTTGACTGCGGCTTCGCCGCTCTGATGTTTCCTTTGTTTATCCGTTGTACTTGCCGACGCGGACCTGCGGCGCTTTCAGCACCCTGCCCGCGAGCTTGTAGCCTCTGCTGACCGCCCCGATGATGTGACCGTCCTTCGACTCGTCGTCGACCGGCTCCATCGAGATGGCTTCGTGAAGCGCGGGGTCGAACGCCCCTTCCGTCGGTATGAATTCAAGGCCGAGCTTGCAGAGCCCGTCAGAGAACTGACGGATGACCATCGCCATGCCCTTCGCCATTCCGCTCTCGGGGTCGTTTATCGCCGCCGCTATGCGTTCGAGGTTCTCGAACACCGGCAGCATTTCCTTCACCGCCTGTTCGGCGGCGAGCTTCGCGTTGCTTTCGCGGTCGCGCTCCATCCTCGTGCGGAGGTTGAAGTAGTCGGCGCGCGCGCGCGCGACTTCTTCCTTGAGCTTCTTTATCTCGTCCGCCTGCTTTTCCAGCTCGGCGGTAAGCTTCTTGATTTCTTCGTCCTGCGCCGCTTCGCAGCGCTCGGCTTCGCCCGCCTGCGCTGTGCAGGTTTCTTCGTTCTCTGTGCCGGCGCGGTTTTCGTTTTCCTGGTCGGTCATTTCTTTATCTCCTCTTTCTCGGCAGATTCGGAGTCGAGCTTGCGCAGCACTCCGTCTATCGAAGCTATTGCTTTTTCGTAATCCATGCGCTCGGGACCTATCACTCCGACGACGGCCTTCTGTCCTCCGGCTTCGCCCGTCGCGGCGACTATCGACGAGCCTTTCATGCCGGGCAGGCCGTTCTCCTCGCCTATCATGACGTTGAGCCCGTCTATCGAGCAGCGCTTCACGAGCTCGGCCATGCTCTCTTCTTCTTCGAGGAAGGAGCAGAGCGCCTGCATGCGCCCTAGGTCCTGAAAGTCCTGGAGGTTCATCATGTGGCTGAACGAGCCGGTGAATATCTTCGGCTCGTGCGCGCCGAGCATGGAGTCTATCGCGGAGACGGCCTTTTCGCATTCGTCGTGGTAACGGCCGATGTCGGCGAGAAGCTCCTTCTTCACGGTTTTCTTTATGTCGCTCCACGCCATGCCCGAGAAGTGGTTGAGCTTCGCGGCGAGGCTGTCGAGGTCGTCCTGCGACATGTCGACCGCGACGTCGATGAATTTCTGATGTACGAGGCCGCCCTGGAGCACGACGAGCAGCAACACCTGACGCTCGCCCATGCGCACGAAGTTCACGTGATGGAAGCGCACGGTGTCGAGCGGCGTTATCGCGGCGATGCCGACGTAGTCCGAGACGCGGCTGAGCATATCCGAGGCTGAGGCGAGCATCTTCTCCAGCCCCTGCCTGTGCTCCATCATTCTTTTAAGAAGCTTCACCGACGGGCCGGCGTTGTCCACGCGCTGGAGCACCGAGTCGACGTAGAGGCGGTATCCCTGCGTAGTAGGAATTCTGCCCGACGAGGCGTGAGTCTGCTTGAGGAAGCCGAGGTCTTCGAGGTCGGACATCTCGTTGCGTATCGTCGCGGAGCTGCGCCCCGTGAGGTAGCGGCGCGAGACCGTGCGCGAGCCAACCGTCTCGCCGTTCTTTATGTATTCGTAGACGACGGAGAGCACCACCTCGAGCTGTCTTTCCGTGATCATCCCGGCTTCACCGCCTTTCGTCCTCTCAGCTTATTAGCACTCATTCATCACGAGTGCTAAGCGTTCTCAACGCGATACATGATAGGCGTCATATAGGCATTTGTCAAGACAGGTCAAAAAAATTTTTTTGACTTTCCGCGCGCCTGCGGCCGCGGAATAAAAGTATAGGAGTTATTGTATAATTACTAAATGTCCGGCCACGCCGCGGCGCGGCGATAAGTTTAAGCCGGCGACTGGAGTTTTAGACGGAAATGGCAAACGACAAGACGACCGTATATTTGATCCGCCACGGAGAGTGCGCGGGCAACAAGGAGAACCGCATACGCGGCTGCGTGGACTTCCCCCTCAACGAGAACGGCGTGCTTCAGGCGCACGCGCTCGCCGAAGCTATGAAAGACAAGAAGATAGACTACATTTATACAAGCCCGCTGTCGCGCGCGACGTCGACCGCCGCTATACTCGGCGAGGCGCTCGGCCTTCCCTACGAGGCGCGCGAGGGCTTCTGCAACATACATCTCGGCCCGTGGGAGAACCGCATCAAGGCGGAGCTCGCGGTCGAAGAGCCGGAGAAATGGCAGACGTGGCTGAACCAGCCCGAGGAGCTCGTCATCGAGGGCGGCGAGACGCTCGACCAGGTGCGCGACCGCGCGCTCGCGGAGCTCAATAAAATCATAGCCGAGCACCGCGGCGCGAACATCGCGCTCATCGCGCACCGCGGCGTGCTGAAGCCGCTGATGGCGGGCGCGCTCGGCGTGCAGCGTCCGAGCTACTGGCGGCTGCACGTTGACACGGCGTCGTACAGCGTGCTGACCTTCGACAGCCTGCACGGCTACTGCCTCATGGGGCTCAACTTTACGGAGCATCTCAAGGGGCTCCGCATAATTCAGGAATTCGATTAAAGATGAAAGCGCACCTGATAAAGCTCGGAAGCGAGAAGGAACTCGCACAGGCGGCGCTGCGCCTCGGCGCGAGCGATGCTTCGCTGCGCTTCTTCGAGGCGCGGCGCGAGACGCTGCAAATCTATGTCACTGACGTGCCGTCGCCGGCGGCCTCGATAATCAAGCAGGAGATGCTCTCGCGCGGCGGCGACGCCGCGGTCCACGCAAACGTCATCAACTGCGGCGTCGAGCGCAGCGACGTGATAATCTTCGGCACGGCGAAGCAGCTCGGCCATCTCGCGGACAAGCTTGAGCTGATGCCGTGGTGGAAGCTCTCCGAGCTCGCCGCGGAGATACGCAGGCTGACGGCCCCGCGCGCGAAACGCGCCGTGAAGCTGCCCTGCGGCGCGGAGCTTGCCTTCGGAGAGCGGATGCTGCTGATGGGGATAATAAATCTCACCGACGACTCGTTCTTCGGCGGGAGCCGCTGCGGCGGCGACGCGGACAAGGCCGTCGCGAAAGCAGTGAAGATGGCGGAGGAAGGCGCGGACATCCTCGACCTCGGCGCGGAGTCTACGCGCCCCGGCGCGCCGCGCGTGCCGGAGGAGCAGGAGCGCGAGCGCATGAGCGCCGCCGTCGCGGCAATCCGGCGCGAGCTGCCGCACATGCCGCTCTCGATAGACACGACGCGCGCTTCGGTCGCGGAGGCCGCGCTCGAAAACGGCGCCGACGTCCTCAACGATGTCTCCGGCCTGCAGTTCGACAACGGAATCGCCGAAGCCGCGGCGCGGCACAAGGCCATGCTCGTGCTCATGCACATGCGCGGCACGCCGGAGACGATGCGGACGATGTGCGGATACGACAACCTGCTCTCTGAGGTCTGCGAGTTTCTCGAAGAGGCGTCGGACAAGGCCGTATCGCTCGGCGTATCTCGCGAAAGTATTATAATAGACCCGGGAATCGGCTTCGCGAAGGACTGCGGGCAGAACCTGTTCCTGCTGCGACACTGCGAGAGCTTCAAGGCGCTCGGCTATCCGCTGCTCATAGGCGCGTCGCGCAAGGGCTGCGTAGGCGCGGCGACGGGACGCGAAGCGCCGGAGGAACGGCTGTACGGCACGCTCGCCGTGACCGCGCTCTGCTGCCGGCAGGGCGCCGACATAATAAGGGTCCACGACGTGCGCGAAAACAAAGACGTGATAAAAATGACGGAAGCAATACAAGGAGCGGAATATGTCTGATAAAAGAATTTTTCTTGCGCTTGGCTCCAATCTCGGAAACAGACTGGAGCATCTGAAATCCGCGCTAAAATACCTCGAGACGCACGGCGTCCGCATCGAGGCGAAGAGCCGCGTCTGGGAGACGGCCCCGTGGGGCGTCACCGACCAGCCGGCGTTTCTCAACATGTGCGCCGCCGCACGCACGACGCTCGACCCCTTCGCTCTGCTGCGGCTGCTGAAGAACGCGGAAGCCGAGCTCGGCCGCAGCGAAAGCTGGCGCTGGGGGCCGCGCGAGATAGACATCGACATAATATTCTTCGGCTCGCTCGTGATGAACGACCCGAAGCTCACTATCCCCCACCCCTATATGCACGAGCGTGCCTTCGTGCTCAAGCCGCTCTCCGAGATAGCGCCCGACGAGGAGCACCCGGTATCGCACAAGACCGTCTCGGAGATGCTCGCGGAGCTTCCGGCCTCCGAGCTGGAAGAGATGGTATGGATCACGGAAATATAAAAAAGCCGGCGCACGGCGGAACGGGGAAAAAGAATCTCGGATTCCTCTTTCTCCCCGCCGCCGTCGTAATAATGGCGCTGGTCCTCCTTCTGACGCCGCGGCCCGAGGGCGAGCGGCGCGAGATAACGCTGAGGACGCTCGAGCTGCCGGCATTCCCGATAACGCTCGTGCTCGAGGAGAACGAGGGCGAGACCGCCGCCGCGTGGCTGCGCACTCCCGCCGGGGCGCGCCGCATAGAACAGGTCGAGGGGCTCTCCTTCATATCGAGCGACCCCGTGGTCTCGCGCGCCGACCAGGACGACAGCGACGACCTGCTGTGGCGCATATCCTTCATAAACGTCAAGGGCGAGGGCATACATCTGTGGATAGGCATGACGACGTGGGCGCCGCGCGTCTACGTAGCGGCGACGCCGTTCCAGTACACGCGCTGGCACGCGCTGCCCGCGAAGATAGAAGTCCCGAAGGGGACGAGCCTCTACATCTCGCCCGCCGCGCCGCTCTACCGGACGCTCGAAAAACAGTTCGGCGGCACGGACAGCTATTCGTTCGTCTACACGATGATGCTGACGCCCGAGGGGCTGAACTTCGTCCCCGTGCCGTCGGTCTACAAACAGCTCGCCGTCCTGCTGCGCGCGGGGATGCACGGCGAAAGCTCGCCGCCGAAGCGCCTCGCCTACGTCCGTATGCTGACGGAGTTCAACCGCCTCGCCGACGGCAAAGCGCCTCAGGCCGACACTCTGCTCAATTTACAGATAGAGCGCATAGACACGCTGAGCTGGAAGAAATAACGCCGCGCCGTCGCCGCAGCATCGCGGGACGGCGCTCTTCATTTTTCACTGCGGCTCTGTAAGAAAGCTCTTCTTTACGAGCTCGATGAATAATCTCATCGCCGGGCCCATCCATTTATTCTTATGATACGACAGCATCGCGCGGACAGTACCGCCCTCAATCTCTGTATCGAGCTCGATAAGCCGCCCGTCGCGCAGCTCGTCCTCCACCGCGCAGCGCGGCAGGAAAGCCACGCCGAGATTGCCAGCAACGCACAGCTTAATCGCTTCGATACTCTGCACCTGCATGCTCTGCTTCATTTTGATATTTTTACGCAGCATATACTCGTTCAGGATTCTGCTGTGGACGCTCTGCTCCTCACTGTAAATAATCGCGGCGTCCTTCATTTGTCCCGGCGATATAAAATCGCGCTCATCCTCGGCGAGCTCCGGCGAAGCTACGAGCGCCGACGGCTGCTGCGCGAGCGGCTCGGTCACCACGGATAAGCTCTGCTTTGTAACGTTGTAGTGCAGCCCCACGTCGACGGCTCCGCTCGCTATCGCGGCGACTATTTCGTAACAGTTGGCGATTTTCAAAGAGAGCTGAACGTCGGGCGCTTTTTCGCGAAACTCCCGCAGTATCCGAGGCGTCTTATAAATCAGCAGAGATTCGAGAAATCCGACCGTCAGCGTCCCCTTCAGCTCCGTCTCACGCTTTCCGTAATCCAAGAGCGCCGCGGCGGCGTCAAGCACGCCGTCCATATAGGGCAGAACGTCCCGCCCCGCCTGCGTCAGAGCCATGCGCCGCCCGAGCTTTTCAAACAGCTTGACGTTCAGTTCCTTTTCGAGCTGCTGCACCTGAAAGGTTACGGTCGACTGCGTGTAGTGCAGCCTGCGCGCGGCCTCCTGAAAGCTGCCCGTCTCCAAAATCATCCTCACCGTATTGAGATATTTCAGCTCCATTCGTTTGCGCTCCGTTCAAAAAAATCGAATTATAAATTCGACAGATTCAATTTGATTAAATTATCTTTCGGGCGCATTATAGGACACGAAGGAAAAGAGGTCAATGGACAAAGGAGTGCGGAACATGGCGGTAACGGCGGAAGAATTAGTAAAGAAGGCAAAGGAATGCGGCTACGACAAATGCGGGATAGTTCCTGTTGAGCAGATGGCGGGATACGCGGACAGTTTAGATGAGAGAGAAGAGCGTCTGCCCGAGACGAAGGAGTTCTACGACAAGTTTCGTCCATTCGCCGACCCGCGCGCGCAGTATCCGTGGGTCGAGTCTATAATCGTCTGCTCGTTCCGGTACGGGAGGTACGACATCCCCGGCGGGCTGGACAAGCATTACGCCAAGGCATACCTCACCGACGGCAGGCGCAACGCAGCGAGCGGATGCTGGAAAGCCGGCGAGCGCTTCGACGAGTATCTTGAGGAGCGCGGCGTGCGCTGCGCGTCGAGCCGCGACTTCGGCCTCACGGCTCTGCGCTGGGCGGCAATGAAGGCCGGAATCGGAATTATACGGAGAAACAATTTTTTCTACACGGAGCGCGGCTCATGGAACCATCTCGAAGCGTTCCTCATAGGCGAGCCGCTGGAATATATCGAAACGTGCGCCGTCCGCCCGTGCCCCGACGGCTGCTCGCTGTGCGTCAAGGCCTGTCCGACAGGCGCGCTCTGCGCTCCGTACACGATGAACCCAGCCGCCTGCGTGTCGGCGCTTACGACGTGGAGCGGCTGGGACCTGACAACGGAGCCGCTGCGCGCAAAGATGGGGCGCCGGGCTTACGGCTGCGACGTCTGCCAGAACGTATGCCCCTTCAACCGCGGCGCGTGGAGCGGCGGCGAAGAATTTCCGGGGCTCTCGGAGCTTGCGAAGTATCTGCCCCTTACGGAGATAGTGGAAGCGGACTACGATACGCTCAAGAACATCGTTCAGCCTGCATTTTGGTACATACCGGCGGACAAGGTGTGGCGCTATAAGACGAACGCGCTGAACGTGATGCTCAACGACTATTCGCCGGAATATCTTCCCGCGATAAAAAAAGCCTGCTCCGACGAAGCGGAGCCGGTGCGCAAAATGGCGGCGTGGGTGCTCACGGAGCTGAAGAAGCGCGAAGCCGGCGGGACGGAGGCAGAGTAACGGAAAACAGGCAGCGCCGGAGCACGCGGCGTAAAACCATGCGCGGCGTGCAGCGCGCGTACAGAAAACGCCGGAGCGAGGACGACAGCCTCGCTCCGGCGTTCTTTCGTACCTTTTGCGGCGCAACTTAATATTTCAGCCCGAATATCGGGTGGAAGATTCTCTCGTCGTGGAGGAACTGCGCCTGCTCGTCGAAGGACTTCTTCGCCTCGTCGCCGAGCGAGACGGCGAGCGACGACGTGAGCACGTGCGTGAGGAAGATGGGGCCGATGATGCTGCTGCCGAAGGTCGGGCTGTTGGCGGAGACGTTGATCTGGAGCTCTGCGAAGCGGCAGACCGGCGCGGCCGCGCTGTCGGTCATCGTGATGACCTTCGCGCCGTTGCGGTGCGCTATCTCGACGGACTCCGTGACCTCGACCGCGTAGCTCGGCAGCTCGCAGACTATCACGATGTCGCCCTCGCGGACGCTGCGCACCTGCTCCCAGAGCGAGAGGCCGCCGCGGCGGCAGAGGAGCGCGCGGCATCCCATGACGGTGAGGCGTATCTGCATCAGCTCCATTACGAGCGACGAGATGCCCCAGCCGATGCAGTAGATGTTGTTTGCGCCCTTGACCATCTCACAGAACTTGTCGATGTCTGCGGGGACGAGCTGCGCCATAGTGTCGTCGAGGTTCGCGTGCTCGGCCTTGAAGATGCTGTCGGGGAACGAGTCGTTCGAGCTGACGGCGCGCGCGAGCAGCGCGGCGGGATTTATCTGCTCGAGGATGGTCTTCTGAAGGCAGGCCTTGAGCTCCGCGTAGCCCGAGAAGCCGAGCATCTGCGCGACGCGCACGAGCTGCGCCTTCGAAACCTTGAGCTCGTCGGCTATGTCTCCGATCGAGCGGAACGAGGCCTCTCTCATGTTGGCGAGGAGATACTCCGCGACGCGGCGCGCCTTGTTAGGCATTGTATGCGCTTTTTCCATTAAAAGGTTCTGTAACTGAGTACTGTCCATCTACCTACACTCCTTAAATTTTTCTCTGCTGTATGCGCTTCCTAAACTTATGTAGAATTTACTGAGATTAGTTTAATTTCTTTTTTTAGAGTTGTCAACACAAGTCTAGTTTGTTTCGTGCGGGTTCACCAAAGCCGCGCGCGCATCGGCGGCGGTTTATGTGCGGGGGAAAAGCGAAACGCACCGCCCACGCGCGAACGTGCGGCGGAGGGGCGAAGCGCGCGGCGGCGCGAAAAAACGGAGGCCGCGCCTGAGCGCGGACCTCCGTCAGAGAAGTCTTGGTTTCGCCGCAGGCCCGCGCTAGAGCGGCGCCCACTCGCCCTCTTCCCTGTCGCGCATGACGGGGCAGTTGACGTGGCCGCGCGAGGCGGTCTTGAGGCAGGCGTTGCATGATACGCAGGCGGACGGGCGCGCGTCGTCCTCGGCCCAGCGGTTGACGAGGTCGGGCTCGGCGATGAACGGACGGCTGAGGCCGAACATGTCGGCGCAGCCTTCGTCGAGCAGCTCCGTGATGACGGGAAGCGAGCGCAGGCCGCCGGTCAGCACGACGAGCGCGCCGTCCGGCGCTTCGCGGCGCAGCTCGCGCGCGTAGGGCGCGAAGGGAGCTTCGGACTCTCCCGCGGAGACGCCGACCATGCTCGGAGCGTGGACGGCTCCCGAGTAGCTCGTGCCGGAGGATATTTCTACGGCGTCCGCGCCGCTTTCGAGCGCGCCGAGCGCCGCGAGCTTCCCGGCGTCCCAGCCGTAGCCGCCGGGCACGCCCTCTTCGGCGCTGATTTTTATCCAGAGGCGAAAGTCGTCGCCTACGGCGGCGCGCACCGCGGCGCAGAGCTCGCGTGTGAAGCGCGCGCGGTTTTCGGCGCTTCCGCCGTATTCGTCCGTGCGTTTGTTGAAAATGGGCGAGAGGAACTGCGTGAGCAGGAAGCCGTGGGCTCCGTGCAGCTCGACGCCGTCCGCGCCGCCTTCCTTCGCGCGCAGCGCCGCGGCCGCAAATTCGCCGCGCACGCGCGCCATGTCCTCCGCGGTCATCGCGCGGCTCTCCACGTCGCAGCCCGGCAGAGCTATGCCGCTCGGCGAGAGCCCCGCGCTTTCAGCGAAGGCCGAGTTCAGAGCGCCGCCGGCGTGGCAAATCTGGATAATCAGCTTCGAGCCGCGCTCGTGTACCGCACTGGCGAGGCGGCGGACTTCATCGACGCTTCTGTCGCAGTCGAGCCCCCACTGGCGCGTCGCGGCGCGCCCCTCGCGGCTGACGTAGGCGAATTCAGAGACGACCGTCCCCGCTCCTCCCGCGGCGGCCTCGGCGGTGCGCGAGACGGCGGCCTGCGTCAGCTCGCCCGTCTCGTGAGCGCAGCAGCCGAGCCACGTCGCGGCGCGGACGAAGCGGTTGCGCGCGGCGAATCCGCCGCGTTCAAAGTCTTTGAAAAGTCTGTGGATTTTTTCTCTCTCCGTCATGGATGGCATTTTTTCCGTTCCTTTCGGCGCGCGTTCCAAAGGCCGCGCGCGCTGCGTCATATAAACTCCACGAGCCTCGCTGCCTCTTCCTCCGAAAGCCCGGCGTGCGCGGCGAGGCGTTTTACGCCGAAGCGCCCGTGTCCCGTGAAGCGCGACATTTCGCGCCGCGGCACAGGCCACGGCCCGCTCGGATTTTCGCGCGCGAGCCTGCGCGCCGAGGCTTCCGCGAGTATCAGCTCGCCGAGCGCGGGATGGTGCGGCCCCGCCGCGACCTCCGCGGCGAGAGACTCCGTCTCCTGAAGGCCTATCCTTATCGGCACGAAACCGTATTCGAGCGCCTCGTCTATGAACTCGCCGCCCCAGAGCGCCGCCTCTTCGACAGAGAGCGGCTGATACTCGCCGCGCCCGTAAAGGCGGCAGAGCTCCGTGCCCTCGATGACGAGGCACGGATAGAGGCGCAGCTCCCACGAGTCCGCGCCCTTGAGCGCGGCGAGCGCGCGCAGGCCGGCGAGGCTGCTTTCGCGGTCCTGTCCCGGCAGCCCTATCATCATCTGCACGCCGATGGGAAGGCCGTCGGCTTTGAGCGTTTTTATGTCTTCGAATATTTTTTCGGGGTCGGCCTCGCGGCGGCATGCGGCGAGGACGGCGGGGTCGAGCGTCGGGATGCCGAGCTCGATTCTTGAAACAGGATATTTTTTGACGAGGCCGCGCAGCGCGTCGTCGCGCAGGTCGCCCGGGTAGGTCGAGAAGCGCACGGTGCTGCCGGCAGGTGCGTACTCCGTCACGCAGTCGAGGTATTCCTTTATAAGCTGCGGCGCGAAGCGGCAGAAGGAGCCGCCGAAGTAGCATATCTCACGCGGCCCGGTCAGCCCGCGCAGCGCCTCGCGCACGTCGGCGGGCGAGGGCACGGCGCGCACGCCGGTTATCGCGCGCTGGTCGCAGTAGACGCACTGCCCGCGGCAGCCCGCAAGCGGAAGAAAGAACGGGAGCTTCTTCAGCATTGCCACGGCTCCGCCTCCGCCCAGTCGTGATACTGGTTCTCTTCCCACTCGGGCCAGAGCGCGGCCCACGCGAAGGTGTCGGCGCGGTTCTCGAAGCTCTCCATCGAGACGAAGCTGCGCTGCCAGAAGCGCGCGCCCTTCGTGTGGTAAAGCAGATGATAGAGCTCGTGGAAGAGCGCGAAGCGCCGCCACAGCAGCGGGAGCATGGAGTTTATGAAGATGCGCCCGCGTTCGCCGCGCACGAGATGTATGCCCCACACGCCCGCGGGAAGCGAGACGCGCTTAACGTCGAGCGAGAGCCCCGTGCGCTCCTCCGCCTTCGCGAGTATGTCGAACTCGTCGAGCCTCCGCCAATCCGCAGCCTCGCTCACGGCCCAGTCGGGCAGGGCGTCGGGCGGCGACGGATACGTTTCTTCAAATAGATCCGAGGATTCTTCCTCTCTACTTTCCGGCGGCATCCTCTTCGTCCCAGTCGTCGAGCGCCGCTTCAATCACGCGGTATACGCGGCGCAGCTCTTTTTCGGAAAGCTTCTTGCTGCGGTACCAAATCTCGAGCTCGCCGTCGTCGAGCATAGACTCGAGCTGCACGCGCCCCGGCTTGTCTGGCGTCGAGAAATCCTGAAGAAGGTCGGCGACTTCGACGTTGAGCGCCGGCGCGAGCCGCTGGAGCAGCTTCATTGACGGGAGCCTGCGGTTGCTCTCGAGCGCCTGCACGTATATGCGGCTGACCTCGACCTTGTCCGCGAGCTTCTGCTGAGTTAAATGCTGCGCTTTACGGAGCGATTTGATCCTGTTGCCCAGACTCATACTCATAGTCTCCTTTTCATAAAATCTCACACAAAGGCGTTACTATACAACGACATGATACTATATAGGCCGCGTGCTGACAACATACAGACTCTATCACGAAGAAAAAATATGCAGGAAATATGTGCAGCTCAACAAATCCGCCGCGCCTCCGGGGCTCACGCGGCGCTCCATGAACTTGCGCTCAAGCTCATAAAGCGGCGCGCGGTTCCACGACGGCGCGCGGAAGCGGCGGAGCGCGGCGGCGGCGAGGACGAGATACTCGCCGCGCCAATATTCGTAGCCCGCGCGGTGCATCACGTTGCTGTCCTCGCACACGAGCATTATCGATAGCAGCGCCGCGAGCCCCGCGTCGTTGAAGCTCGCGCCGCACGCAAGCGCGCGCCGCAGCGCGGGGAGGCCCGCGTTGATTACCGACGGGAAGCCACGTTCCGCCTCGCCGCGCACGCCCGTCACTCCGTGCTCGACGTACAGACGCTCGCCGTTCGTCAGCGCGCGGCGCGGAGGCCCGGCGAGAAGAGCGCCGAGCTCGCGCTCGACAGCTCCGCGCACGGCGAGCGCCGCGAAGCCCGCCGCGGCCTCAGCGCTGCGCGGCGCGCCGGAAAACAGCGCGAAGCCCGCGCCGTAGAGCAGCAGCGACATGAGGTAGACGAGCCCCTTGTGCGTGTTGACGCCGCCCGTCGCCTCCGCCATCGCGCGCTCCATCTCGACGCCTGCGGCGCGCAGCCGCGCCGCCGCAAGCTCGGGCGGCGTGCCGTCGAGCCCCGCGCGCGCCTGGCGTATCCAGAACGGCGCGAGTGCGCGCGCGCTTTTCAGGAACAGCGCGCAGTCCATGTCATCGTGGCAGCCGCTGCCCTCCGAGTCGACGAGGCCGGGCTTCGGCGCGGTCATAACTTCGCGCACGGAAGCTTCGTAGGCCGCGATCGCGAGAAATTCCGCTTCGCTTGACTTCATCGTGCTTCTGTCGGATACTTTTCTATATTATTACGACGATAAGGAGCCGCCGCTCGATGCACTTTATCCCCTCCGTGGCGAGAAACGCCGCCACTAAAATAGCGCAAACGGCAAAGGCCGGCAAGGCGAAAATTTTCCTTCGCAGCTGCGCCGCGCTCTGCCTTCTGCTGCTCTGCCTCTGGGGCTTCAGCGAGGCGGTCTATAAAGTCACGGCCGGCGGCTGGGAGGCGGGCCGCCGCGCGTGGAAGGCTGGCGACTGCGAAGCGGCGCTCGCGGCGTGGTCGCGCGGCGCGTGGGCGCAGCCCTTCGCCATCCGTCCCGCACGGCTCTACTATTGGAAGATACGCGCGCTCGAAAAGCTCGGGCGCGCGGACGAAGCAGAGCGCACAGCGGCGCTGCTCGCGCTGCGCAGGCCGCTAGACTTCTACTCCTTCGTCCTGGCCTACGAGGGGAAATATCCGAAGCTCACGCGCGCCGTGAACGCGGCGAAGTCGCGCGCGCTTCCGGCGCGCCGCTGGGAGGCGGAGGCCGCGGCCGCGTCGGCGCGCACGGGCGTGCGCGAGAACGTGCTCTTCGGCATCATGAAGCGCGAGAGCAAATTCGACCCGAACGCGCTGAGCGCGCGCGGCGCGGTCGGCCTCATGCAGCTGATGCCGCCGACGGCGCGCGAGGCTGCGCAGCGCCTCGGCGACGAAGCGCTCTCGCCGTTCGTGCCGGAGCAGAACGTGATGCTCGGAGCGGCGCACTTCGCATACCTCCACGCGAAATTCCGCCGCCGCCTGCCGCTCGCAGTCGCGGCCTACAATGCCGGGGCCGCCGCCGTTTCTAAGTGGGGCGCGGACGAAGCCTCCGACTGGATAGAATGGATAGAGGACATCCCATATCCGCAGACGCGCGAGTACGTGCGCTCTGTGCTTGAAAACATAGAGATTTACGATTTCGGCGGCGCGTCCGCCACGCGAGGAAGGCGCTCCTTCTTCGCGTGGGCGGGGCTGCCTCCGTCGCTCGGCGGCGAGTTCGCGGAAAAACGGGAAAATTCTGCACAGATGGAGTGATGACGGATGTCACGCGCCGATGGAAACTTCGACCCCATAGAGGCGGTGCGCGCCTTTCTTGAGGAAGCGCGCTGCGATTCCCAGATAAAACGGACGGAGGCGACGATCTTCACAGTCTCCGACGCTTCGGCGGCCGTGGGCGCGCCCGAGGAAGAGATACTCAAGAGCATACTGCTGCGCGTCAACCACGGAAAATCCTACGCGCTTGCGCTCATGTCCGGCGTCAACAAGGTCGACACGAAGAAGGTCAAGCGGGCGCTCGGAGCGTCGCACGTCTCCTTCGCTGGCGCGGAGGAGTGTGAGGAATGGTCCGGCTTCCGTCCCGGCGGCGTGCCGCCCGTCGGATACCCGGAGCAGCCGCAGACGCTGCTCGACGAGGATCTCTTCAACTACGGCACGGTTTGGGCCGCCGCGGGGACGGACCACGCATTCTTTCCGGTAGCGCCCGACGAGCTGCTTCGCATAACGGGCGGCGCGAAGGGCGACATCAAAAAAGCCTAGCGCGCCGCTACGGGAAAAGCAGCCGCGCCGCGGGAATCACGATAATGGCCGAAAGCGCTATCCTCATCACGTAGACCGCCGCCATCTGCCAGAGCTTCAGCGGAATGCTCGAATGCCAGACGTGCAGGCCGACCTCCGTGAGGTTTATCAGCCCGACGACGGAGAGGCAGACGCATGAGACGCGCCCCGCTTCGGTGAGAAGCGCGTGGCCCGCGGCGGCGGCGAGATACTGATCGACGAAGGCGAAAACCGCGGACTCGGCGACGATTTCCCACTCCGGCGAGCCGAGCAGGAAAAAGAGCGCCGAGAATGGCGCGGCGATGAGCTTCGCCGCCGGCGTCAGATCAGCGGCGAGCAGCAGAAGCGTCCCGAAGGTTATCATCAGCGGCACCGTGCTGAAAATCAGAGAAAAGATTATATAGCGGCTCTCGCGCAGATACTTCGCGGCGTTCATGCGCCGGGCCTGCGCCGTGCCGCGGAAGAGCGCCCAGCGCAGGACGGGCATCCCGCGCCTGCGGCCTTCGGCGCGCGCCGCGTAGCGCGAACGGCCCGAGATATATTCGTCCGGTATGGAAGAGAGCGGCGCGAGCCTCGGAAGCAGCGCCGCGAGCAGAATCATCGACGAATAGGATATGAGCAGAATCTGCGGCAGCGCGTAGCCGACGTTCATAAGCTCCGCGACGGCGTAGATGTTGTATATCCCAGCGAGCGAAAAACCGCAGACGACCGCCGCGGCCTCGCGACCCGTGTAATAGCCCGAATCGTACATCTTCGCGGTGAAGACGACGGCCATAGAGCTGCTGCCGAGCCACGAGGCGACGCAGTCGACGGCGGAGCGCCCCGGCACGCGGAAGAGCGGGCGCATGACGGGACTCGCGTAGACCGCGATGAACTGCACGAGGCCGAAGTCCATGACGAGCGGAGAAAGCAGGCCGAGGACTACCGCGAGCGCGACGAGCCGCGGCGTCATGCCGCAGACTATGAACGAAGCCTCCTTGACGAAGGCGGCGGCGAAGCCGCCGAGCTCCGCGGCCTGCCCTGCGCCGAGCCAGACGCAGAGAGCGACGGGCATCGCGAGCACCCTCGCCGCGAACCACACGGGGCCGCCGGTCAGGTTTTCGTGGAGTATCTCGTCGCGCACAATCCACGCGGGGCGGAAAAATTTCGCCGCGAGCGCGAGCACTGCGGCGGCGGTCGAAACCGCGGCGGCGAGCTCCGGCTCGCGCCCCGCGAAGAGCGCGAGCAGCGTCTCCTTCAGGTGTCCGAGCAGAGTGTTCGGCCCGCCGTGCAGAGTAAACGGAACGAGAAAGACCGCTATGCCGAGAAGCGACGGCGCGGCGAACCTCAGCAGCGCGGCTGCTCCGGCTCGCTTTTTCATGAAAGCTTTTCCGCCGTCACGACGAAGACCTCTCCGACGCCCGCCTCCTCGAGCTCGCGCGCGTCGGGAGCCGCGGGCGGCGTCCACCCCGTCTCAAAACAGGCGGAGGCGTATTCCCAGAGCACCGAAGGCGCGAGGCGCAGCACCTCGTCTTTCGACGGCGACTCAAGCCAGCAGCCGTGAAGCCCCGGGAAGTTGCCGCGCCAGATTTTCTCCCCGTTCTCAAAATCCTCGTAGACGACGAGCGGATAGACGAACTTCTCCACAGAGTATCACCTCATCACATTTTCAAAGACGCGCATGAAATTGCCGCCGAGTATCGCCGCGGCCTGTTCGCGCGGATAGCGCGCGCGGACGGCCTCGACGAAGCGCGCCGCCTCCGCGTGGTCGCGGAAGAGGTCGTTCGCCGTCCCGTCATGCTCGCGCAGCGACTCAAGACAGTCGCAGAGGTCGAAGCCTATCCCCGCATGCTCGTATCCGAAATTCCGCACGACATGGTCGAGATGCGTGAGCAGCGTCTCCGCCGTCCGCCCGTGCTCCGCGGTCTCGCAGAATGGGCCGTAGGCGTTCATGCCGGTGACGCCGCCCGCCGACGCGAGCGCGCGGAGCTGCTCGTCGGTCAGGTTGCGCGGCGAGGGCGTCAGAGCGCGGCAGTCGGAGTGCGACGCGATGAACGGGCAGTCTGACATCTGCGAGACCTCGTGAAAGCCCGCGTCGTTCAGATGGCTCACGTCGATCACAACGCCCATGCGCCGCGCGCGGCGCACCAGCCCGCGCCCGAAATCCGTCAGCCCGCCCTCGCGCGAGTACGGCGGCGCGGCCTCGAAGGAGACGCCGTCGCAGGCGTAGTTGCGCCGCGACCACGCGAGGCCGAGCAGCCTCACTCCGAGCGAGTAAAAAATATCGAGCAGCAGAATGTCGCGCCCGATAGGCTCCGCGCCCTCGAGCGACAGAAAAAGCGCGACCTTGCCGTCGGCCGCGGCGGCGTAGCATTCGCCCGCGCTCCTGCACAGGCGGAACGACGGCGACTCGGCCAGGTCCTCGCCGAGCGCGGCTATCTGGTCGAGCGCGTTTCGCAGCGCGAGCTCCGGCACGTACTCGTCGAGTATAAAGAGCGAGCAGACCGCGGCGTTCACGCCGGCGGCGCGCAGCTGCGGAAGGAAGCGCTCCTCGAGCACCGCGGATTTTCCGCGCCGCCGCAGCGCGAGCACGTCGAGCAGCATGTCTGTATGGGCGTCCAAAATTATCTCGGGTTTTGCGATTTCAATCATTTCAAATTCAGCCTCCGAACCGTTAGGCGGGATATGTCGAACCAGAAAAGAGTCTTTCTCTGCGTCTCCTCGCCGCGCGTCAAAATCCTGACGGCTTCGGCGGCCTGCGCCGAAGCTATGAACGGCGGGGTGAAGGGCGGATTGCCGCATTCGACCTCTTCGCCCTTGTCGCCCGCGCCGAAAAGCTCCCACGGCGGAACGTCGCCCGCGCGCAGCACGGCGGTCTCGCCGTACAGCCCGCCTATCGCTCCGTGGACGAACGGGACGCCGAGCTTTTCGCAGGCGCGGAAGACGACGGAGCGCGCGCCGTTGCCGTCGAGCGCGTCTAGCACCACGTCCGCGCCGTCGAGCGCGGCTTCGCAGTTTTCTTCGTCCAGGAAGAAATTCAGCGCTTTCACCTCGACCGCCGAGTTCACGGCCCTCACGCGGCGCGCCGCGGCTTCCGCCTTCGGCTCGCCGAGGTTCTCCTCCGCCGCGTAAAGCTGACGGTTCAGGTTGTTCTCGCCGAACGTGTCGCCGTCTGCGAGAATGAGCTTCCCGACCCCGGCGCGCGCGAGGATCTCGATTATCCACCCGCCGAGCCCTCCGCAGCCGGCGACCGCGGCGCACGACGCGAGCAGCCGCGCCTGCCCCTCGAGGCCGACCGTACCGACGCTGCGCTCGTACCGCGACGGACAGAGCCCCGCGCGCAGCGCAGCGGCTTCAGCCTCGCGCGCGGATATTCCGCCGCGCCGCGCGGCTTCGCGGCAGGCCGCGAACGGCACGACGCGAAGGCCGTTCCTCACGGCGGACGCCCCGCGCATAAATTCGACGGCATCTTCAAAAGCCACCGTAACACCTCCGACTTCGGATAAAAAATAAAAAAGCGTAAAAAGGCGCTTTTTGCCTCTTTCTCTTTCCATTATACATTCTTTCGGCAGGGCGATGCAGTTATCGCTTCCCACATCTTAATTTTTTGTAAAATTCTGCTACAATAGTAACGGGACGTATATTCAAAAACTATATTTTGGTCCGCTTCGGAGGAGTTCAGATGTCTATTAAAGCAAAAATACAAATCTTCTTGGGCTTCGTCATGCTCTCGGCGCTTCTTCTGCTCGACGTGCTGTTCACGAATTTCCTCATCACCTCGGCCGGCGAGGCCGACCGCGAACGATTGACGCGCGAGCTTTCGCGCACCGTCATGAGCGTCAAGGGCGAGGAGCGAATGCTCACCGCCATCGCGGGCAACTGGGCCTACTCCGACAATACGTGGGACTTCATGAACGGCAAGTACCCCGAGTACCCCAAAGCCTACCTCAACCGGGACGTGCTCACCGAGATAGGCATCTCCTCCATGATCTACCTCGACAAGGACCTCGGCGTCGTGCTCTTCCGCGACTTCAGCGCGCCCGACGACGCCTCGACGCCTCAGAGCGAATTCAACGCGATATTCAGCACGGAAGAGAGCGAGCGGATATTCAAAAATCTGCCCGAGGACGGCTTCTGCGGAATCGTCATGAAGAACGGCGACAGGCCGATAATCTTCTCCGCGATGCACATCAGGCGCTCTGACATGAGCGGCGAGGACGCGGGCTACCTCATCGCGACGATGGCGCTTTCGCCTAAGATGGTGCAGCGCCTGACGCACGGCATCAACTTCTCCTTCGCCATAGAACCCGTCAAAGAATCCGAAATCAAGGAAGATATGCCCGGCATCGTCATCGAGGGCGGGCGCAAGGACACCTACATAGCGGGCAAGGTCCTCGTCAAGGACTTCCGCGGCGGCCCGGCCTTCTGGATAACGGGCATAATGCCGAAGGTCGACATCACCGAGGCCGACCGCCAGCTCCAGCGTCTCTTCCTCTTCCTCGCGATCGCCGCGGTTGCGATAGTGCTGCTCTCCGGGCTCTACCTCAGCGAGCAGCTCACGTGGAGGCTCAAGCGACTTCAGCAGGAAATCGCGGGAATCCGCGACGAGTCGCGCGAGATACGCCGCATCACGATAGACCGCAGGAAGAAGGACGAGATAGCGAGCATACAGCGCACGCTGAACGACTTCATGGCATTCTTCTCGTTCAAGGAGGGCGAGAAGGAGCGCATCGACGACATAACGATAGACGTCTACCGCCGCTTCGCGAACGCGGGCAACGACCTCTGCACTAAGACGCTCGAGGAGATAGCCTCGTCCTTCACGCCCGGCGACGCGAAGTTCCGCTCCGCGATACCGCGCGCGGCAAAGACGGCGCGAGACTTCGCGAAGGAGCTCGGCGTGCTCGACGAGGAGCTTCTCTACGTCTACCTCGGCTCGCTCTTCAGCCGCATAGGGATGCTCTCGCTGCCCTTCTCCATCCGCACCAAGACCTCGCCGCTGACTCCGACCGAGCGCCGCGAGTACGACCGCTACCCCGTCAAGTCGAGGGACTACATGGAGTCGGTCGAGCTTCTGCGCCCCGCCTCCGGCATCCCGTACTCGTGGAACGAGAACTGGGACGGCTCCGGCTTCCCGCAGGGAATCTCAGCGACGGCGATTCCTTATCAGGCGAGAATCTACGCCGTCGTCGACGCGTGGAACGAGATGACGCGCCCGTGGCCCGGACGCCGCATCCCCGACGCGCTTGAGGTCGCGGAAAGGCTTCGCTCTATGGCTGGGACTCGTCTCGATCCCCAGCTTGTCGAGAAATTCATAGAGTACCTCAAAAAGGAGAGTCTGTAGGAAATGGTGGAAATCGACGCCAGGAAACTGGAGTGTCCGAAGCCGGTCCTTCTGACGAAGGCCGAGACGGACAATGGAACGGAAGAGCTTCGCGTGCAGGTCGACAACGAGGTCGCCGTCGGCAACGTGACGCGCTTCCTTGAAAGCGCCGGCTACGAGGCGAAGCGCGAGGACGCGCCGGACGGCAAGTCCTTCTTCATCACGGGCAGAAAGACCGGCGAAGCCGCGCGGAAGTCCGCGGATAAGAAGACGACGGCGATACTCTTCGCCTCCGACACGCTCGGCGCGGAGTCGGACGGCCTCGGCGAAGTCCTCATCAAGGCCTATCTCGGCACGATAGCGAAGGCCGACGAACCGCCCGCGACGGTCGCTCTGATGAACGCCGGAGTCAAGCTCGCGCTGCCGGAGTCCTCGACCTTCGACACGCTCAAGGAAATCGAGGCGCGCGGCACGAAGATACTCGTCTGCGGCACCTGCACGAACCACTTCGGAATCACGGACAAGATCAAAGTCGGCGTCATCTCGAACATGTTTGAGATTGCCGGCTCGCTCATAAGCGCCGACAAGACGATAGTCCACGGCTAGGCCCCGCCATGCGCAAGGTCTACATGAACAACGCGGCCACGACGTGGCCCAAGCCGCAGGAAGTTCCCGACGCCGTCTACGCGTTCATGACGCGCGACGGTGCGAACGCCTCTCGCGGCTCGGCTTCGGAGCGCGACATAAAGAGCCTCGACATACTCTTTACCGCGCGCATGAAGGCGGCGTCGCTCTTCGGAGGCTACGCGAAGGCGAACCCCAAATACGTGACGCTCACCTCGAACGTCACCCACTCGCTCAACGTCGTGATAAAAGGCTTCGTCAAAAGCGGCATGCGCGTCGTCACGACCTCGATGGAGCACAACTCCGTCGTCCGTCCGCTGCGCGAGCTGCAGCAAAACGGCGTCGCGGTCGAGGTCATTCAGGCGAGCCTGCGCGGCTACGTCGACCCGAAGAAATTTTCCGAAGCGGCGCTCGAGCATACCGACCTCGCGGTCGTGTCGCACTGCAGCAACGTCTGCGGCTCCGTCCAGCCGATTGAGGAAATCGCCGAAATTTGCGCGAAACGCGGCATTCCGCTCGTCGTCGACTGCGCGCAGACGGGCGGCGTACTTCCGATAAACGCTTCGGAGCTCGGCCTCGCGGCGCTCTGCTTCACGGGCCACAAAGGGCTCTTCGGCCCGCAGGGAACAGGCGGCATCGTATGGAAGCCCGAGTTCGCGGATGCGTGCAGTCCCTTCATCGTCGGCGGCACGGGAAGCCTCTCGCACGAGGAGACGCAGCCCGAGGTGATGCCCGACAAGTTCGAGGCGGGGACGATGAACCTCCCCGGCTTCGCGGGGCTCGACGCGGCGCTCGACTGGATAGACAGGACGGGAATCGACGCGATACGCGAACGCGAGGAAAAGCTCGGAGCGCGGCTTGAAGAGGGGCTGCTCTCGATAAAGGGGCTGCGGCTGCTCGGCTCGACGCACGGCGAAGCTCCGCGCCTTCCGGTCTACGCATTCAACGTCGACGGCAAGGACAACGGCGAGTTCGCAAACGACCTGAGCATGACATACGGAATAGAGGGACGGCCCGGACTCCACTGTTCGCCGCTAGCGCACAGGACGCTCGGAACCTTCCCCGAAGGAGCGCTGAGGCTCTCGCCCGGCTACTACACGACCGAGGACGAAATCGACTACACGATTGAATCGATAAGAGCCTTGGCTTCGAAGTGAGACAAAAGCCCCCGCGGCGCGGGGGCTTAATCTTTTTTACGGCTTTCCAGAATTTCAGCTACTTTCCCAAAACCTGCCGCACGTCGGTCACTTCGTCGTCTATCATGCCGCCCTCGTGCGCCTGCAGCGCCGTCTTCGCGTAGATGCCGAGTATGCCGCGCGACCTCTTGAGCGGAGGCTGCCACTTCGCGAGCCTTTCTTTTATGACTTCGTCCGGCACGCAGAGATTTGCCGAGCGCGCGTCGATGTCTATCTTTATCGTGTCGCCGTCCTCGACGACCGCGATTACGCCGCCGACCGCGGCTTCCGGCGAGATGTGGCCTATCGCCGCCCCCTCAGTGAAGCCCGAGAAGCGTCCGTCGGTGAGGACGAATACGTCCTGCCCCATGCCGAGGCCGACGAGAGCGTCGGTCGTCATCATCATCTCGCGCATTCCGGGCGCGCCGCGCGGCCCCTCGTAGCGTATCACGACGACGTCGCCCTTCTTGATCTTGCCTGATACGACGGCGGCGTGCGCCTCCTCGTCGGAGTGGAAGACGCGCGCCGGCCCCTCGAACTTGCGCGACTTCTCCGAAATCGTCGTCGTGCGGCAGATTGCGCCGTTCGGCGAAAGGTTGCCGCGGATTACGACGATTCCGCCGTTTTTGAAAACGGGCTCGTCGACGGTCGTGAGCACCTCGTGGTCGAGAGATTTGCCGGCCGCCGCGATTTCTCCGATTGTATGGCCCGATACTGTGAGGCAGTCCTTATAGAGGAAGTCCTTCATTTCGCCGATGACGGCGGGGACTCCGCCTGCGTGGTAGAGGTCTACGACGCTCGCCTTGCCGGTCGGGATGACGCGGCTGATTACCGGCACGGCCTCGGAGAGGCGGTCGAAGTCGTCGAGCGTCAGCTCGACGCCGACCTCGCGCGCGAAGCTCAGAAGATGCAGCACGGCGTTCGTCGAGCCCGCTATCGCGAGCGTGAGGATGACGCCGTTGAGCAGCGCCTCGCGTGTCAAAATGTCGCGCGGCTTTATATTCCGCTTCACGAGCTCGACGATGCGCCGCCCCGTCTGCGTCGCGTAGCGCTCCTTCTCCGCGTAGACGGCGGGCACTGTGGACGAGCCGGGCAGCGCCATGCCGAGCCCTTCCATGAGTATCTGCATCGTGTTCGCCGTGCCCATCAGCGAGCAGGCGCCGGGGCCGGGACATACGTGGTCCTCGAGATAGCGGATCTTCTCGCGCGCCTCCTCGCTCGCGTAGTCCGCGCCGAATACGAGCTGATCGAGCTCGCTCATGACGGTGTTGCGCCCGTTTATCTTACAGACCTCCTGCGAGCCGCCCGTGATTATTATCGTGGGCACGTCCGCGCGTATCGCGCCGATGAGCACGCCGGGGATTATGCTGTCGCACGAGGCGAGCAGCACAAGGCCGTCGAGCAGCTGCACGCCGGTCATTATCTCGACGGAGCTCGCTATCACGTCGCGTATGACGAGCTCGAAGCGGAAGTGCGGCATCCCTATCGGCACCGCGCCGCAGGTCGCGATTGTGCCGAACTCAAACGGCGTGCCGCCCGCCTGCAGTATACCGGCGCGCACGCGCTTCGCGAGGCGGTCGAGGTGCGCGTGGCCGAGCCCCGCGTCGTTCGCCGTGTTTACGATTCCTATGAGCGGGCGGCTGAGATCGTCGTCGTCATAGCCGCAGCCCTTGTAGATGGCCCTTCGCGACGAAGTGCCCTTTCCTGAAAAAAGTCCGAGCTCCTTAGAGCGGTAAGTCATCGCGCTCCCTCCTCAAAATTTTTATTTTTACAGACGGAACCCGTTCGGAAGCGGGTCGTCCTCGTCGAGTACGAAGTTGCTGAAGGCCGTGATGTACGCGCTGCCCGAGACGCGCGGCACGACGGCGCGCCGTCCGCCGACCTCCGTCTCGCGCGCCGCCTCGGCCTCGAATACGGTGTCGATTATGCTGTGGTGCTCGAGCTTCATGCCGGGGCGGATTACGCCCTTCATGTAGAGCTGCGTCAGCCGCGCCGACGTTCCCGTGCCGCAGGGCGAGCGGTCTATCTCGCCGTTGGCGAATACGCAGACGTTGCGCGAGCGCACCGTGTCTCCGCGCGTCTCAGGCGCGGTGGTCAGCAGCGTGCCGTAGATGCCGCGCAGCTTCGGGTTCGTCGGGTGGACGACCTCGTACTTTTCAAGCGCCTTGTACTTGAGCTCCATCGCGCGCGCCGCAAGCTCGCGCGCATTCTCCGGCGCAAGCTCGAGGCCGAGCTGCGAAACGTCGGCGAATACGTAGAAGTCGCCGCCGAAGACTATGTCGCCGCGCACCTCTCCTATGCCGTCGAGCTCGAGCGAAATGTCCTCCATATAGACGAAGGTCGGGACGTTCTCGAACGATACGCGCTTCACGCGGCCGTTCCACACCTCCGCGCAGGCCGTGACGCGTCCCGCCGGAGTGTCGAGCTTCAGCACGTTCTCGCCCTCGCGCACTTCCATCATGCCCGTTTCGAAAATCACCGTCGCCGCCGCGATGCAACCGTGGCCGCACATCGTGCCCATGCCCTCGTTGTGCATGAAGAGTATGCCGAAGTCGCCGTCCTCGGTGACGGGCGGCAGCAGCAGGCCGCCGTACATGTCGGAGTGTCCGCGCGGCTCCATCATCAGCATCCGGCGTATGTCGTCGTAGTGCTCCGCGAAGTACGCGCGCTTGTCGAGTATCGTCGCACCCGCGAGCGGCGGCACGCCGGAGACGGCGACGCGGAAGGGCTCGCCCATCGTATGCGCGTCTATGCAGCTTATCATCCTGCGGAAGTTCATCATCGTGCTTCCCTCCATCGATCGTTTGCTTTTTTCAATGAATTACAAAATTCCCCGCAACAATTATATTATACTCAACAAAATTGTCCAATAGACAAATTTGTTGAGAAGTCCGCGGAGTATAAAAAATCCCCCGCGCAGCACAACGCGGAGGATTTTTATAATTTTTCTACGTTCTATCCGGCGATATAACCTTTTGCGACGAGCACCGCGCGCGAGTATTCGTCCTCGGGACGGTAGCCCTTGCTCAGAAGCTCGCGGACGTAGGTGCCGTTGTAGGTGAAGCTCAAAACTATCTGCGCGAGGAAGAGCGTGAAGATGCTCGCGATGAACATGATGACGGCCCACTTCGCGTCGCCGCGGAATATCGGCACGAGGAAGCCGAAGAAGAAGGTCGTCCAGCTGAAGCCGACCTTCGCGGTGCGGAGCTGCCCTTCGGCGTTGACGAGTTTGACTATCATATAAATTTGCCCCCTAAGAAATTTTCGCTTTTCCGGCGCGCCGGCCCTCGCGGCGCGCGCCGTCCGTTTCCGTGATAAGCATAGCATAGCGCGAAGATTTCGCAAGCTCCGCCGGTATTTACCCGTTTTTTACTCTTGACCGCGCCGCCTTTTACGCAAGGCGGGCCGCCCGCGCCGTAAATTTGCTATAATCAGCCTGTCGCGCCGCCCTGCGCGGCCTATGGAGGTTGCTGTTATGACGACGAAAATTTTCGCGATTCTCGCGGCGCTCTGCATGATGCTCCCCGCGCGCTGCGCCGAAGCCGCAAGCCTCGGCATGAGCGTTCCTGTCTTCATCGCGCACATGGGGATGGCCTTCGACCGCGTGAAGTGGGGCTTCTCGCCCGAGCGCATAAAGGAGAGCGTCGTCCGCACGCCCGACGGCAATTACGCCGCGGAGTACAGCCCGGAGATTTTCCTCTATCTGTACGTCGAGCCCGGCGACGAAAACCTGAACTACATCGCGCTGACCTTCAGCGTCGACACCGAAGCGAGCCTGAAATCCGCGGACGGCGAATCGCAGTACGAAAGCCTCTGCCGCCAGCTCGTCTTCGCGCTCGAGGAGGGCGCGACGAACGACACGGCCTCGGAGCTGCTGACGAAGCTCGGGCTTTTCGGCCCCGTCCTCGACGGAGTGCAGCGCGCCGAGCGCAGCGGGAAGTTCACCTACATGACGAGATACTGCGAATCCAATATAATGCTGCTTATAGTACCGGCGCTCTGACGCGCGCCGCGACGCAACGAAAATCCATACAGAGAGGACAATAGAGATATGACGAAGGAAGAACTGCTCAGCCGCCTCGACGAGGCGGAGACGAACGAAGAGATAGCGGAAATAGGCAAAGAGCTGATCGCCCTCGACCCCGAAAGCCCCTACGGCAAGCTCGCGGTCTGGGAGACTATGGAGTACGAGGAGGCTATGGAGAACCTCGACATGCTGCGCGAGGCGCTCGACGCGATACGCGCCGTCGTAGAGGCGCGCGAGCTTCCGGCGCTCGTCGACGACGACCGCGACGCGCTCGTTTACGCGACGGTGATGATGAACCTCGGCTTCTCGCTGCTCTCCGAGGGACGCACCGAGGAGGCCTACGAGGTCGCGAAGGAGTTCGCCAACTTCGACGACGAGGGCGCCTTCGAGAGCCGCACGCTGCTCTACCGCTGCATGCTCGACCTCGAGCTCTACAAGGAGATAATCGACACGCTCGAAGCCGACCCGCTCGAGTCCGTCGTCGGCGAGCACGCGCGCGCGATAGCGCTGCTCGAGACCGGCGCGGAGCACGACGAGGTCTTCGACGCCGTCAACTACGCGATATCGCTCTCGCCCGACGTGCCCTTCTTCGTCGTCAACATCTGGGATATGCCAGAGAACGACGACGACGCGGACGAAGAGGAGATGGACGTGCTGAACGACGCGGCCTACCTCGCGGAGCCGTGGTGCGCGACAGACAAGCGCCTCGCCGCGCTGAGCCAGCAGACCTTCCTCTTCGGCTACCTCACTAACAGGCTCACCGACGAGAAGGAGATGAAGGTCCTCCGCAGCAGCTACGAGAACATCGGAATAGCGAACCGCATAGAATCCGTGAAAAAGCACCTCGACGACATGGAGAAGGCCGGACGCGACCCCGAGGAGATAGACGCCGAGGCTCTCAGCGAAACGGCGAACATCCTCAGCGAGCTCGGCGAGGAAGAGTAAATCTGCGAAGGCGCGCAAAATCCGCGCCGCTGCGAAAGCATGAAAAAAGCGCCCTCACGCGGGGGCGCTTTTCTTTATTCAGCCGCTAGTCGATATTGTAGTCGACGTCGCTCGGGTCGTAGACCCTGTAGACGAAGCCGTTCGCGCGGTCCCATGCGTACTGGCCGTTCGGCGCGGCTCCGCCGAAGCCGTCGAAGAACTGATAGCCTTCGGTGATGGCGCGCTCGCGGCGCACCCAGCCGTTGAAGACCGGCACGAACGGCCACGGCCCTTCGACGCGCGTCGTCTCCCACGCGCCGGACATTCCCGTCTCGGCGATGAGGCGGTCGAGCGTCTCGCGGAACGGCGCGGGCATCGAGTCGATGAATATCAGCTTCGCGCGCGAGGTCGAGCCGAAGCGCGTCATCAGCCACGCGGCGGCGTACTTGCCGTCGGGCAGCTCGGAGAGCGCCGTGACGGCGTTGTAAAGCGCGTTGACCGCGACTATCTGGCGCGGCACAAAGCTGCCCGGCGAGGTGAAGCCGTCGATCTGCTCCCAGTTCGCGGGGTCTCCGTCGGGAAACCACTTCTTCACGAGCGCGGCTCCCGCGGCGGCGCGAGTATCGACCGACGGCGCGTTCATCGAAAGCTCGAAGAGCTCCGCGTCGCTGCCCGCGGGCGCGAGCAGCGCGATGCGCGTGTATGCGGCCTCGCCCTCCTCCTTAATCTTCATGCGGCTCTCCATCTCGGCGACGAAAGCGTCCCACTCGGCGTCGGCAAAGGCCGCGCCGCACGAGAATACCGCGACGAGCGCCGCGGCGAGCGCGGCTATAATTTTTTTCATTCCGTTCAGCTCCTTCCGGCCGCCGCAAAAGCACGGCGGCGCTTATCTTTTATCCACAGAATTATTTTATAACCGACGCGGCGCAAGTCAACGGCGCGGCATCGAGCCGTCGAAGGCGAGGAAGAGCACTGGGACGCCGCCGAAGACGAGGCAGGCCGCGCCCCAGAGCCAGAAGCTTTTGCCGAGCCGCTCCGCGACGCTGCCCCAGAGGTAGACCCAGCAGAATATGAAAAGCGCCGCGAGCGCGCGCCCCGCGTAAAATTCAAGCGAGGGCGCGCCGGCGGCGCAGATTATCCAGAAGAGCGGCGCGGGGAGCGCGAGCCCAGCCGCGACAAGCCGCGTCACGCCGCCGCAGTCGCAGAGCAGCGCGAGGTTCCACACGGGCACGAGGTAGTCGCGGTAGCGCCCGACGCGGAACTTCTCCCCGACGCGGAACATCACGTAGGCGGCGAAGAGATAGCCCGCGGCGCAGAGCGCGAGCGAAAGCAGCAGCAGCGAAAGCCCCAGCAGCGTCAGCACGCTAGAGGCCGAGCCCCCTCATGCGTTCGAGCACTTCGCCGAGCCTGCGTATATTCTCTCCGTAGCCGGCCCAGTCCCCGCCGCGCTGCGCGCTCTGCGAAGCGTCGTAAAGCCGCTGCGCCTCGTTTATCAGCGACGTGATGTCCGCGGGGGCTGCCGAAGGAGCGGCGCTCTGCGGCGCGGACGGCGTTACGGGCGAGGGCTTCGGCGCTTCGTCCTTCAGATTGATTTTGCGGTTCATCAGCTTGCTCAGAGCGCCGCCGAAATTCTCAGCCCAGGCGACGCGGCCTCCGGTCGAGACGATGACGCGCTTAAGCTCCGGCAGCTCGCCGGTCTCGGCCTTGAGGTAGAGCGGCTGCACGTAGAGCAGCGACTTCCCTATCGGTATGACGAGCAGGTCGCCGCGTATAACGTCCGAGCCGCGCTGGCTCCAGAGCGAAAGCTGCGCGGAAATCTCCGGGTTCTGGTCGATGAGCGCCTCGACCTGCGCCGGGCCGTAAATCAGCTTCTGCTTCGGGAATTCGTAGACGAGCAGCTCGCCGTACTTGCCGGGGTCGCATCTCCCCGCCATCCAGCCGATGAGGTTGTCGCGCCCGAGCGGCATGTAGGGGACGATGATGGCGAACTCCGCCTTCTCCTCGCCCCAGAGGCGCATCGTCACGTAGTTCGGCTGAATGCGGCGTTCGCGTCCGTTCGGCGTGACCTCCCATACGTCCTCGCGGTTGTAGTAGGTGTTGGTGTCCGTCATGTGGTATGTGCAGTAGACGTCGGTCTGCACCTCGAAGAAGTCGCCGGGGTAGCGCGCGTGCGCCCAGAGCTTCTCGGACATCTCGCCCTTCTCGTGGAACAGTTCTGGGAATATCTTCATCCACGAGCGAATCACTGGGTCCTTGTCGTCAACGGCGTAGAACTCCATGCGCCCAGTGTAGGCGTCGGCGACGGCCTTGACGCTGTTGCGCAGGTAGTTGACGCCCTCGAAGTGCGAGAGCGAGCGGTCGCCGGTCACGAACGGCTTCGAGTACGGATAGCGGTCGGACCAGGTGAAGGCGTCCTGCATCCACTTAACGCGCCCGTCGAGGATGACGGGATAGGTGTCGAGGTCGTAGATGAGGAACGGCGCGACCTTATGGAAGGCGAGCAGCACGTTCCTGTTGTAAAGCACGCGGCTCTCCTCCGTCAGCGCACCCGTGAAAAGTATCTCCGTGTCGCGGAAGCGCAGCGTGAAGAGCAGCCTGCGCCACATCGAGCCTATCGAGACGCCGCCGTCCTCCGCGTAGACGGAGCGGACGTTCGAGTCGCCCATCGGGTAGTCGAACTCCTTGACGTTCGTCTTGACGAGGACGTACGAGGACGGCGCCGTAGACGGGCTGAAATAAATCTCAGGCCGCGTCAGCTCAATGCCTATCTCCGACTTCACGGGGATGTCCTTCATGAAGAAGTGCGGCAGGCCGCCCGAGGCAATCTCGTTGACGGGGTTCATGACGACGCCGTAGCCGTGCGTGAATTCGAGATGAGTGTTGACCCACGTCGGGTTTTGCAGATGCGAGAGGTCGAGTCCGCGCACGCCGAGCATTATCTGCCGGCTCGCGCCGTCGATGTCGTAGCGGTCTACGTAGACGTCGCTGAAATTATAGTAGGTGCGTATCGCCTGGAGCTGGCGGTAGGTGCGCAGCAGCGGCGAGTAGTCCCACATGCGTATGTTGCGCACTGTGTCCTCGTCCGCCGCGAGCTCCTGCGGCGTCACCTCGCTCTCGGGCGAGAAGGATACGGACTTCACGTCGTTGAGGCCGAAGCCGCGGCGCGTGTAGTCGAGGTGGTAGCCGAGGTAGGTCTTCTCGCGCTCGTACTCGTTCGGCTTGACTATGTACTGCTGCACGACGCCGGGGACGACGGTGCGCGCCGCCCAGCCGACGACGATGAGCGCGCCGACGATGACGGCGGAGAGCTTCCACATGGGCTTGAAAAAGTTGACGCAGAGCAGCACGGCCGCCGCGAACATCGCGAAGGCGAGAATCGAGAGCGCCGGCAGCACGATGCTCGCGTCGGTGTAGCCCGCGCCCCAGACGACGCCGGTCGGCGAGAAGAGCAGCTCGTAGCGGTTAAGCCAGTAGCCCGCGCCCCAGAAGGCGAGAATCAGCGCGCCGAGCAGCGTCAGATGCAGCCGCGCCGCGGGAGCCGCGTAGGGCCGCCCGTTCTGGATGGAGATGACGCGCGTCATGAAGTAGACGGCGCACGAGCCGACGAGCGCGAGCATCAGCACGCCCTGCCCCCACGCCTGAACGAATTTGACGAACGGCAGCGTGAAGACGTAGAAGCCTATGTCGATGCCGAAGAGCGGGTCCGTTTCGCCGAAGGGCACGGGGTTGCGGAATTTCAGGAATTCGTCCCACATTCCCATCGCCGTCAGCGCGTTCACGACGGCGACGACGAAAGCGACGACGAAGACAAGCTTCCCCATCTTGCGGAACTGCGGGTCTTCCGCCCCTCCGCCCATAAACGCCGCGCCGCGCTTCCACGCCGAGCGCCAGTTCACGGCGTAGACCGCAAAGCCCGGAACGAGCGCCGCGGCGAAAAGCTCCCACTGCGCGACGATGCGCCGCCAGAAGACCGCGTCGTAGCCGTTGGCCTCGAACCAGTAGAGGTCCGTCATAAAGTTCGCGAACCACGGCAGAATCATGGTGAAGAGGACGAAGAGACCGCCGAGCGCGAACCATATCTTCTTCACCTTCGGCAGCCGGATGTTCGGCGGACGGCGCTCGCCGTCGTCCCAGCCCTCGCCGTTGTCGCCGCGGCCGTCGGTCCACTCGCGCCGCCCTCTGTTCATCATTTCCCGGAAAAGGTCGTTTATGTCCAAAAACAGCACCCCTCGCGCAAAATTTTTTATTATATTTTTGACTAAAGAATCATGAATGTCCAGCGAAAAATAGAAAAATACAGCTATAATGCTGAATAATTTCGCATAACAACTGGAGGTAACGCGATGCCGCTCACGAAAGAAGAAGTCCGCGCGAAGCTGACTGAGATGGGAATAAGGTTCGAAGTCATGGAGCACGGCCCGGTCTACACGATAGACGAAATGAAATTAATCGAAGGCATGAAAATCGAAGACGTATGCAAAAACCTCTTCCTCCGCGACGACAGGGGCAAACGCCACTTCCTCGTCGTCCTCGACGAAGCGAAGAGCGCCGACCTCAAGGCGATACGCGCGCAGATAGGCAGCAGCCGCCTCAGCTTCGCGTCGGAAGACCGCCTCATGGCCCACCTCGGCCTCATCAAGGGCGCCGTCACGCCGCTCGGCGTGCTCAACGACTGCGCCGCCGACGTCGAAGTCCTCATGGACGAAGACCTGCGCGGCCGCCCGCGCCTCGGCGTCCACCCATGCGACAACACGGAGACCCTCTGGATATCCGCCGCCGACATCGAGAAAATAATCAAATCGCGCGGCAACAGCCTGAAGTTCATAAAGATTTAAGCCGTGGCTTAAAATCCGAAAAAATTCCGCGCCGCGTCAAGCGGCGCATAAAAGAACGGCGCGCGTCCATGCTTTGGGCGCGCGCCGTCGTTTTTGCTTGTTTGGGTGAGTTTAGAAGAGTCCGGAGACCTTTCCGTTCGCGTCGACGTCGATGTTGCAGGCGGCGGGGCGCTTCGGGAGGCCGGGCATCGTCATTATCGAGCCGGTTATCGGGATGATGAAGCCCGCGCCGGCGGAGAGGCGTACTTCGCGGACGGTGAGCTTGAAGCCGGTCGGGCGGCCCTTCTTGTTCGGGTCGTCTGAGATGGAGGCCTGCGTCTTCGCCATGCAGATGAGCAGGCCGTCCTTGCCGAGGTCGTGGATTTTCTTGAGGTCCTTGAGCGCCTTGTCGGTGTAGACCACGCCGTCGGCTCCGTATATCTTGGTCGCGATGGTCTCGATTTTCTCCTTCGGCGAGAGCTTCTCGTCGTAGAGGTAATGGAAGGTGTTCGGCTTGTCGCAGGCCTTGATGACCTCTTCGGCCATCGCTATGCCGCCTTCGCCGCCCTTCGCCCAGATGTCGGACTCGACGACGGGCACGCCGAGCTTCGCGCACTTATCCTGTATGAACTTGAGCTCTTCTTCGGTGTCGGTCGGGAAGGCGTTGAGCGCGACGACGACGGGGAGGCCGAAGGAGAGCATGTTCTCGACGTGCTTCTCGAGGTTCGGGATTCCCGCTTCGAGCGCGGCCATGTTGACCTTGCCGAGGTCTTCTTTCGCGACGCCGCCGTGCATCTTGAGCGCGCGTATGGTCGCGACGATGACGACAGCGTTCGGCTTGAGGCCGGCGAGGCGGCACTTGATGTCGAGGAATTTCTCCGCTCCGAGGTCGGCGGCGAAGCCGGCTTCGGTGACGAAGTAGTCGGCGAGCTTAAGGCCGTACTTGGTCGCCATGACGCTGTTGCAGCCGTGCGCGATGTTCGCGAAGGGGCCGCCGTGGATGAAGGCCGGGACGTGCTCGAGGGTCTGGACGAGGTTCGGCTTGATCGCGTCCTTGAGGAGCATCGCCATCGCGCCCTGCGCTTCGAGGTCGCGCGCGGTGACGGGCTTGTCCTCGTAGGTGTAGGCGACGATGATGTTCGCGAGGCGCTCCTTGAGGTCCTCGATGCCCTTCGAGAGGCAGAGTATCGCCATGATCTCGGAGGCGACTGTGATGTCGAAGCCGTCCTGGCGCGGCACACCGTCTACCTTGCCGCCGAGGCCGATGACTATGTTGCGGAGCGCGCGGTCGTTCATGTCGAGGACGCGCTTGAAGACTATGCGGCGCGGGTCGATGTTCAGCGGGTTGCCCTGCTGGACGGAGTTGTCGAGCATCGCGGCGAGAAGGTTGTGCGCCGAGGTGATGGCGTGGAAGTCGCCCGTGAAGTGGATGTTGATGTCTTCCATCGGGACGACCTGGCTGTATCCGCCGCCGGCGGCTCCGCCCTTGACTCCGAAGACGGGGCCGAGCGAGGGCTCGCGCAGCGCGAGCGTGACCTTTTTGCCGAGCTTCGCAAGGGCCTGCGCGAGGCCGACGGAGGTCGTCGTCTTGCCTTCGCCGGCGGGCGTCGGCGTTATAGCGGTGACGAGGATGAGTTTGCCGTCCTCGTTGTCTTTCACCTTTTCCCAGAGGTCGAAGGAGACCTTCGCCTTGTATTTCCCGTAGAGCTCGAGGTCGTCGGCGTCTATGTCGAGACGCTTGGCGACTTCGGCGATCGGTTCCATCTTAGCCTGCTGCGCTATTTCGATATCGCTTAAATAAGCCATTGCTATCACTCCTGACGATTTTTCTATATTAAAGACGAGCCGCGTAAAATTTTTATAAAATCGCGCGGCGTCTCTTTTTTATTCCGGGCAAAGGCAAAAAATATCCGGCGTGATTACTTCACGGCGTTGTCTATCGCCTCGTTCGAAAGCTTGTCGGCGCGCTTGTTGCGCTCGCGCGGTATCCATTCGTACGTGACGCTCATGCCCTCGGCTATGCGCCACGCCTCCTGCGCGAGCTCGCGCAGATGCGGCAGGTTTATCTTCCACTGCTTGGAGAGCTGGCTGACGACGAGCTTGCTGTCGCCGCGCACAGTGAGGCGCGTCACGCCGCGCTCGCGCGCCGCCTTGAGCAGAAGTATCGCGGCGTTGTATTCCGCTTCGTTGTTCGTCTTGCGGCCGAGGTAGCTCGCAGTCTCCCAGACGGCGCTGCCGTCCCCGCCGTCGAGCCACGCGCCCGCGCCCGCGTCGCCGGGGTTGCCGCGCGACGCTCCGTCAAAGTATCCCGTCATTTCCAATGTCACGTTACTCCCTCCGCCGCATTTTTTGCGCTATACTTTTTTATTATATTCGACAGCAATACGGAGGTAAACACTATGGCCGCAGTTAAAAAGACGAACGCAGTACGCCAGCTCGAGAGCAAGAAGATCCCCTTCGAGCTTCTGGAGTACGAGATAGACGAGGAGCTGCTCTCCGCGGAGGACGCGGCGGCGAAGACGGGCATCCCGGAGGAGCGCACCTTCAAGACGCTCTGCTGCCGCGGAGACAAGACCGGCGTGATGATGGTCTGCGTGCCCGCGGGGCGCGAGCTCGACTTCAAGGCGCTCGCCGCGGCCTCGGGCAACAAGAGCGCGGAGCTCGTGCATCTCAAAGAGGTGCAGGGGCTCACGGGCTATGTGCGCGGCGGCTGCTCGCCGCTCGGCACGAAGAAAAAATATCCCGTAATCATCGACGACTCGGCGATGACTTTCGACTTCATCACAGTCAACGCGGGGCACCGCGGCCTGCTCTTCAAGCTCGCGCCGGCAGACCTCGTCAAAGCCACCGAAGCGAAGCTCGCGCCGATAATGAGATGACGGAGCCAGCGGAGCTTTCGCCGGCTCCTAAAAAATGGCAGCTCATACTCGCGTACTTCCTCATGTACGTCGTCTGGGGGTCGTCGTATCTTGCGATACGCTACTCCGTCGAGACGATTCCGCCGTTTTTGTCGGGCGGCCTGCGCTTTATGACGGCGGGCTTCGTCCTGCTGCCGCTGCGCCTTCTTCAGACGCGCGACCTTCCGACGGCGCGCGGCTGGCTCGTCGCGTTCGTCACGTCGCTTCTGCCCTTCTCCGTAACCTACGGCCTCATCACGACCGCGGAGACGGTCATCCCATCGTCGATAGCGGCGCTGCTGCTCGCGATAGAGCCGCTGTGGTTCTGCCTGCTCGGCTGGCTCTTCTTCAAGGGCAAAAAGCCTGAGGCGCGCCACTACATCGGCATAGCGGCGGGCTTCGCCGGCGTCTGCGTCCTCATCGCGGGAGACCCGAACGCGGACCTCTCGCTGCGCACCGGCTACACCTTCTGGATGCTGCTCGTCGTCGCGGCGAGCGTGACGTGGGTCGTCGGCGCGTTCATCTCGAAGACGCCGGGCATCCACCACGACCCGCTGACCGTCTCCGGCATGCAGATGATATGCGGCGGCGCGCAGATGATGCTGCTTCAGTTCGCCGTCTCGGCCTGCACCGGAGAGTTTCCCGACATCGGCGGCATCTCGATGCGCTCGCTCGTCGCGCTCGGCTACCTTATATTCTTCGGCTCGCTCGCGGGCTACACCTCGTTCGTCTGGCTCATGCGCTGCCAGCCCGCGAACCGCGTCGGCACGCACGCCTTCGTCAACCCCGTTATCGCGGTCATCATGGGCTGGCTCGTCGGCGGAGAAACGCTCCACGCTAACGTCGTGATAGCGACGGCGCTCGTCGTGGCCTCCGTCGTCATCATGATTTGGGAAAAACGGAAATGATTCCCCGCGCGGCCCTAAATGTTGTAAAATAAGCGTGAAGTTTGACGAAGCTCTGAAATTTTATAAAAGACCGAAAGGAGACATTTCAATGTCAAAAGAAGTAATCAGCACGACGAACGCTCCGGCGGCGATAGGCCCCTACTCGCAGGCGATCAAGGCCGGCGGATTCCTCTTCATATCGGGACAGATCCCGCTCGACCCCGCGACGGGAACGGTAGTCCCCGGATGCGTCGGCTGCCAGGCCGAGCAGTCGCTTAAGAACCTCTCCGCGATACTCGCGAGCCAGGGACTCACGACCGCCGACGTCGTCAAGACGACGGTCTTCATCAAGGACATGAACGACTTCGCGACGGTCAACGAGGTCTACGCGAAGTACTTCGCCGAAAACGCCCCCGCGCGCTCCTGCGTCGAGGTCGGCCGCCTTCCGAAGGACGTCCTCGTCGAAGTCGAGGCCATCGCGGTCTGCAAGTAAATCTACGAATAAAAGATAACGAAAAAGCGGGCGCGTTGGTGCGTCCGCTTTTTTGTGCCGTTCATTCGGTTCTGCGCGCACGCTTACAAAACTGAAGCGCCGCGCCGCACATTCTTCCGCTTTGAAAGCAGCGCGCCCGCTCTCCCTTCCATCTTCCGTTTGCCGTGCGCGCCGCCTCGCGTATAATATCGCCGTCGACGCAGAAATTACGAAAAACTTCCGAAGGAGGCGCGCGGTCATGGATTACGCGGCTTTTGCATCCTATGTGCTCTTAATGGTATTCGCTCCGGGGGCGAACACAATCACAGCGATGTCAGGCGCGTCGCGCGGCGGCTTCATGGGCGCGATGCCCTTCTGCGCGGGGCTCTTCCTCGGCACCTTCGTCATAGAATGCGCCGCGGCGCTCTTCTGCTCCTTCCTTTACGGCTTCATACCGCAAATACAGCCTGCGATGACGCTCCTGTGCGCCGCATATATTTTGTGGACGGCGTGGAGCGTATGGCGCTCAGGCGACGAGCCCGCGCGCGGCGGAAGCGGCGCGTTCTTCGGAGGAATAGCGATGCAGTTCCTCAACGCGGGCGTAATCCTCTGCGCCGTCACGTCGTTCTCCGTATTCATACTGCCTCACCACGACGACGCGCGCGTCATAGCGCTCTTCGCCTTCGCGATAGCCGCCGCCGGATTCGTCAGCGCCTGCTGCTGGGCCGCCTTCGGCGCGGCGCTCGAAAAATTCTTCCGCTCCCGCCGCAAACTCCTCAACGGCGCGATGGCGCTTTTGCTCGTATGGTGCGCCCTCTCGCAGCTCGCGGCTCTCGCGCGGTGAAAGCTCGGCCGTGGGCCGTCATGTACAATTCATGAAGCTCTGTGCATAAAAACCTTCTATAATTTCCCTACCCGCCGAGCTTCCCCGTCTCGCCTATCCTTTTGACGATCTCCGCAGCCGTGGGCGTGACGGCTAGGCCGCCCTGCGAGGTTTCGCGCAGCGCGGGGGCCATCATGCGGCCTATCTGTCCCATCGAATCGATGACTTCGTCAAGCGGTATTGCCGACTCTATGCCCGCGAGCGCCATGTCCGCGCAGAGGATTCCGTTCGCTACGAGGATGCCGTTGCGCTTGATGCAGGGGCATTCGACAAGGCCGCCTACGGGGTCGCAGGCGAGGCCGAGGACGGATTTGAAGGTCATCGCCGCCGCGTGCGCCGAAGCCGCGGGAGAGCCGCCTTCGAGGTAGACGAGCGCCGCCGAGCCCATAGCCGCGGCCGCGCCGCATTCCGCCTGACAGCCTCCGTCAGCGCCCGCGAGCGTCGCGCGGAAGGCCGTCACCTCGCCGACCGCGCCCGCCGTGATGAGCGCGCCGGTAAGCAGCTCGTCAGTGTCCTTGCCCTCGCCGCGGAAGAACTCCCACGCGAAGATCATCCCCGGGATTATGCCGCAGCTTCCCGCCGTCGGCGCGGCGACTATGCGCCCCATGACGGCGTTGTACGAGGCGACCTCCATCGCCGTAGCCGAGGCCGCGGCTATGAACTCGCCCGCCATTCCGCCGCCGTGCGCGCGCAGCTTCGCGCCCATCGGCTCTTCTATGCGGCAGGGTATCGTGTTCGCGCAGGCCTCGCGCACGGAACGGCGCATATCCGCGAGCCGTTCGCTCATACGCGCGCGTATCTCTTCGACGGAAATCCCGCTCTCCTTCGAGTCGAGCAGCAGGACGGCCTCAGGGAAGGTTATATTTTTCTCCTCCGCGAGCGCTACGATTTTTTCAACGGCCTTGAGCATCAGTCTTCACCCTCTATCTTTATCACGCGGACGATGCCTGGGTGCATGTTGCGCATCACTTCCGTGTCCACGCCCGCGCCCGCGGGGTCGAGCTCTATCACCATCGTCGCGAGGCCGCCGCGCGAGTCGCGGTGCAGCCTCATCGTCGCGATGTTCACGCCGTGCGCCGAGAGGTACGACGTGACGGCGCTGACGACGCCCTGGACGTCCTTGTTCATTATTATCACGGCGGGCAGCGCGCACGATATGTCGACCTGGAAGCCGTCGAGCTTGTGCAGCAGCACCGCGCCGCCGCCTATCGAGTAGCCGACCGCCTCCATCGTGCGGCCGTCGCCCTCGACGACGACGCGCACGGAATTCGGATGCGCGCCCGCAACTTCTTCAATGTGGAACTCGAATTCCATCCCGGCCTCGCGCGCGAGCTCGAAGGCGCGCCTTATGCCCGGGTCGTCCTGCGCCATGCCCATGAGTCCCGCGACGAGCGCCTTGTCCGTTCCGTGGCCCGCGCCGGTGCTCGCGAAGCTGCCGCGCATGTAGAGCGCCGCCTTTTTTATCTCGCCGCCCCAGCACATGCGGACGATGCGCCCGATGTGCGCGGCTCCCGCGGTGTGGCTCGACGACGGCCCGACCATGACGGGCCCGATGATTTCCCAAACCGGCATACTATCACCCCGATTTCAGAGGATTATGCGATACGAGGTTATCTTATATGAAGCGGGCGCAAATGACAAACGCGCGCGCGGCGCGGCGGACGTTCCGCGACGCACCGCCGCGCGCCGCGGCTTCACGGCGGCGGCGTGAAACGGCGGATTTTCCGCAGCTTTTACGAAAGCGGCGCAAAGCGCGCGAAGCCGCCAAAACGCGCAGGACTTTTCCTCAAATCGCGGCGCGCGCGACGGCTCCGCGCAGACGCCACGGCGCACAGGCGCGCGCGTGAAACCTCCGCCGCGGCGCAAAATCCGCCGAAGCGAAAAAAATCGTTTTTCCCCGGCTGTGCGCCGCGTTCGGCACTTGACAAATAAAATCTTCGGTGTATCATACCTCACCAGGATAAATGAACTTTTTATTATTTTATCCAATCTAAATAGTTAAATCTACAGCAATTTATGAACCGCCGTAAGAATTTCAGGCGCAGACGAGGTTGTAGAGGACAAATTATTAGATAAATAGAAAGTAAAAAGTTCGCGAAAGTTTAATAAAATAAAAAATTTTACTGGAGGTTATTTCAATGAAAGCTGTATGCGTAGTTTGTGAGGCCAATGTCACCGTTCCGGACGATTGCTGCGAAGGCGAGCTCGTCATCTGCCCCGACTGCGGGACCGAGCTCGAGGTAGTTTCGCTCGAACCGCTCACGCTTGAGGAAGCGCCGCAGGTTCAGGAAGACTGGGGAGAATAATGGCCGTCCTGCGCATTCTCTTCACGCGCCTGCGCACTGAGGAGAAGCTGCTTAAAGAGGCGGCGGAGCGCCTCGGTATTCCGTGCGAGCTTCAGCTCGTCTCGGACACCGTTTTCGGCGGCGAGCCGTTCTGCCCGCAGGACGACGTAGTGCTCGCGCGCTGCGTCTCGCACAACCAGAACGAGGCGGTCGCGCAGATGCTCGAGACTCAGGGCATACGCGTCGTGAACTCGTCGCACGTCATGGGCGTCTGCGGCAACAAGCTGACGACCTCGTGCGTGCTCGAGCAGGCGGGCGTGCCGCAGCCGAAGTATCTCGTCGCCTTTACGCAGGAGGGCGCGCTCGACGCGGTCGAGCGTCTCGGCTATCCCGCGGTCTGCAAGCCCGTCTCCGGAAGCTGGGGGCGTCTGCTCGCGAAGCTCAACGACAGGGAGAGCGCAGAGGCCGTCTTCGAGCACAAGGCGATGCTCGGCGCGATTCACAACACCTTCTACATTCAGGAGTTCGTCGACAAGGGCAGCTTCGACGTGCGCGCCTTCGTCGTCGACGGAGAGCCGCTCTGCGCCATCGCGCGCACGAGCCAGCACTGGATCACGAACACGGCGCGCGGAGGCTCGGCCTCGAACATGCCGCTCGACGACGAGGTCTCCGAGCTGCTTCGCTCGGTGCATCGCGCGATAGGCGGAGAGTTCCTCGCTGTCGACCTTTTCAAGAGCAACGGACGCTGGCTCGTCAACGAGGTCAACGACGGCGGAGAGTTCCGCAACTCGATAGCCCCGACCGGCAAGGACATCCCCGGCGCGGTGGTCGAGGCGGCGTGGAACAAGAGAAGATAAAGATGAATTTTTACGCGGCCCGCACGACGCTCATAAAGCGCGGAAAGTGCAAGCGCATAAAGCGCTCGCTCGGCGGGACGCGGATTTTTGCCGGAGGTTTCTAGCGCTCGGGCGCTCTACGGCGGATTCACGGCTCGCTCCATAGGGAAGCGGGCCTTTATTTTTGAGTTTTCATAAATTTTTCGAAGGGGAGAATTTTTCATGTCAGACAGGATTCCCGTAACAATATGGGGCGCGACGGGCTTCGCCGGAGCGGAGCTGCTCCGCATCTTCGCGCGCCATCCGCATTTCGAAGTGATAGGCGCGGTTTCGCGCTCGAAGGCCGGCACGTCTGTCGGCGCGGCGCATCCGCATCTGCGCCACGTATATAACGAGATGACCTTCATTTCGCCCGAGGAAGCCGCGCAGCTTTCGCCCGCCGTTTCGTTCCTCGCGCTGCCGCACCGCGCCTCGGCGCAGGAGGCTGTGCGCAGGCTCGAAGCGGGCGAGCGCGTCGTCGACCTTTCGGCGGACTTCCGCCTCCGCAGCGCGGAAGAATACAAAAACTGGTACGGAGTCGACCACCCCGCGCCGGAGCTTCTCTCCGAAGCCGTCTACGGACTGCCGGAGCTGCACCGCGCGGAGATGGCGAGCGCGCGTCTGATATCGGGCGTCGGCTGCAACGCCACCTCGGTCATCACGGCGCTGCTTCCGCTCGCGAAGGCAGGGCTTATTGAGGAGGCGCGCGTCGAGTGCCGCGTCGGCTCGTCCGAAGCCGGAGCGAACGCGGACGAAGGCTCGGCGCACGCGATGCGCAGCCGCGCGATGCGCGTGGTCAGCCCCTTCGTACACCGCCACATGGCGGAGGTCGTGCAGGAGCTTTCGCTGCCGATGAGCGCCTTCACTATGGGCGTCACGACGGCGGAGATGGTGCGCGGCATCCAGTGCCTCGCGCACGTCACGCTGAACCGCCAGGTGCGCGAGGCGGAGATATGGAAGCTCTACCGCGCCGCGTGGAACGGCGAGCCCTTCGTCTCCTTCACGCCCGCGAAGCCTGCGCACTTCCGCATTCCCGACCCGCGCTTCGTCCTCGGCAGCAACCGCGTGCTGACGGGCTTCATGCTCGCGGAGGACGGACGCCGCATGATAGCGGCCTCGGCTATAGACAACCTTATGAAGGGCGCGGCGGGCTCCGCCGTCCAGTGCGCGAACCTGATGTTCGGCCTGGACGAGACGGAAGGGCTCGACATGATGCCCGTCTACCCGGCGTAGGAGGCGCGTGACTATGATAGGAGTAGTAAAAATCGGCGGCGCTTCGGGCAACGCGCTCGAGCCGCTCATGGACGAAGTAGCGAAAAGAGTCGCCGCGGGCGAGCGCTGGATAGTCGTACACGGCGCGAGCGGCGTTATGAACGACCTCTGCGCCGAGCGCGGCGTCGCTATACGCATGGTGACGAGCCCCAGCGGATACAGAAGCCGTTTCGTCGGCGAAAAGGAGCGCGAGCTCTTCCGCGAGGCGGCGCTCTCGTACGGCGCGCGCATAAAGGCGCTTCTCGCGGAGCTCGGCGTAAAGGCCGAGCAGGCGGACCCGGAACAGGCGGCATACGCCGTCGCGAAACGCAAGGACTTCCTGCGCGAGAGCGTCAACGGGCGCATAAGGATACTGCGCGGCAACTACAGCGGAACGGTCACGAAAATCGACGCCGCGCCGCTGACCGCTATGCTCGACGCGGGAATCGTTCCCGTCGTGCCGCCGCTCGCGCTCGACGCGGAACTTTCGATATCGCTCAACATCGACGGCGACCGCCTCGCGGCGCAGATAGCTGGCGCGGTGCGCGCCGAGCTCATGGTCATACTCTCCAACGTCCCCGGCCTCATGAAGGATATCAACGACCCCGCTTCGCTCATCACCTCGGGCCGCCTCGCGCAGTGGGACATCATAGAGCACTACGCCGAGGGCAACATGAAAAGGAAGCTCGTCGCCTGCAAAGAGGCGCTCGAGCTCTCCGTGCCGAAGGTCTATCTCGCCGACGGGCGCGTGCCGTCGCCCATAGCGAACGCCGAGGAGGGGCGCGCGACATGTCTGGTTCGTTAAGCAAGCTTTTCGGCGGACGCGGCCTCGTGCTGACGCACGGCGACGGCCCGTACGTCTGGGACGCGCAGGGACGCTGCTACGTGGACTTCTTCAACGGCCACGGCGCGGCGCTCTTCGGCCACGCGCACCCCGCGCTGCTTGAGGCCGTCAAAGAGGCCGAGGCCGGCGTATGGAGCTGCGGCGCGGGCTACGACTCGCCCGTGCGCGAAGAGGTGGCGAACCTTCTCGCCGAGGGCATGGGACGCGACGCGACCGTATTTTTATGCAACAGCGGCACCGAGGCCATCGAGGGCGCGCTCAAGCTCGCCGCCGCGCTGCGCAAGGGGCGCGACGAAATCATAGCGGCGCGCCGCGGATTCCACGGACGCAGCTGCGGCTCGCTCGGCCTCACCTTCAACCCGAAATACCGCGCGCCCTTCGCCTCGTTCATACACGCGGCGAAGCACTACGCGCCCGAAGAAATTCCCGAAAAAATCACCGACGCGACGCTCGCCGTATTCATCGAGCCCGTGCAGGGCGAGGGAGGCGTCTACCCGATACCGGAGGAAGTCGGCCGCGCGATAACGGAAGCCTGCCGCGCGCACGGAACGCTGCTCGTCGCCGACGAAGTGCAGACCGGCCTCGGACGCTGCGGAAGCTTCTTCGCGTCGTACCGCCACGGCCTCGAGCCAGACATAATCTGCGTCGCGAAGGGGCTCGCGGGCGGACTGCCCGCCGGCGCCGTCGTCTGGCGCAGCGAGCTCGGCGACTTCCCGCCGCACACGCACGGCTCCACCTACGGCGGCAACGAATTCGTCGCGCGCGTATCGGCGGCGGCGCTAAAGCTCGTCAAGAGCGAAAACCTCTGCGCCCACGCCGAAGAGCTCGGAGCCTTCATCCGCTCCGAAATAGAGAGCAGAAACATCCCCCTCGTCAGCGCCGTGCGCGGCGACGGCCTGCTCATAGGCGTCGAGAGCGAGATGCCCTCGCAGGACATAGTCAAGGCGCTCCAGGACAACAGGCTCCTTTCGCTCCCCGCGGGGCCGAGGGTCGTGCGCTTCCTGCCCTCCTTCGCCGTGACGCGCGAGGCCGCCTCCGAGGGCGTCGAGATATTCGAGCGCACCATGCGCGAGCTCGCGGCAAAGGGAGGAAAAGCCTGATGCGCTTTCCCGAATCGGTCGGCCTCCTCATCGACATCGTAGCCGTACCGAGCCCGACGCGCCAGGAAGAAAACGCGGCGCGCATGCTCTGCGACCGCCTGCCGCGCTTCGGCTGGGAGACGGCGCACATCGACGGCGCTGGCTCCGTCATAGCGACGCGCGGCAACGGCGACAAGGAGCTCGTGCTCCTGAGCCACATAGACACCGTCCCCGGCGGGCCGAAATTCGCAGTCACCGAGGACCGCATCATAGGGCGCGGCTCCGTCGACGCGAAAAGCCCATGCTGCGCGCTCGCCGTCGCGGGCGGCGCTGTCGAAATCCCCGACGACTGGCGCGTCACCTTCGTAGCCGCCGTAGGCGAAGAGATAGACTCGCGCGGCGCGCGCTTCCGCATGCCGCTCCACGAGCCCGCCGCGCTCGTCATAGGCGAGCCGACCGGCAGTCAGGGCGTCGCGCTCTCCTACCGCGGGCGCATACTCTTCTCGCTCGTCGCCGAAGACAGCGGCGCGCACCGCTCCGGCAGCCCCGGCCCCATGACCGCCGCCGTCAACGCAGCCGCCTCGCTCATCCAGATAACGAAGAACATGGGCAGCGGCTACAACATCGCCGTCATGGAAATGGAAGGCCACGAAGCCGGCAAACGCTCCGCCTCGATAACGCTCGACCTTCGCACGCCGATCGGCGCGGACAAGGAAGAGCTCGAGCTCATGCTCAAGGAGACCGCCGCGGCCTTCGAGGTCGGCCTCGAGATAATCGAGTACGTTCCGCCGCACGAGGTCCACAAATCCGACCCCGTGATACGCGCCTTCCGCAACGCGATACGCGAAGTCAGCGGAGAGCCGCCGCGCGTCCTCGCCAAACAGGGCACCTGCGACTTCAACGTCCTCTCGCCGTGGGGCTGCCCGATGGGAGCCTACGGCCCCGGCGACTCGCGCTACGACCACAGCTCCGACGAGCAGATAGAAATCAAGGAATTCCTGCGCGGCGTCGAGGTCATAAAAAAAGCTCTGCCGAAGATAATGGCGGCTATATAGCGGACATCCGCCGCGCCGCGGCCTCAAAAAAATCACAATTATAAGGTATAATCATTACCAGATAATAAACGTGAGAAAAGGAGGCCATCGCGGTGACAATCAAAAAATTGGCGGCATTGGCGTTTATATTGACAGTGGCAGTCGCCGGACAGGCCGCCGCCCATCCTCCGACGAACGTCAAGCTGAGCTGGGACGGCGCGGGACAGACGCTCTCGGTCAAGGCCGACCACCGCGTCAACGACAAGACGAAGCACTACGTCATGAGCATGTCCGTATCGGGTCCGTCGGGCCAGCTCGTCTCCGAGAGATACGACTCGCAGGGGACGAACGAAGGCTTCTCCGACACGGTCGAGCTCAGCGGCGTGAAGCCCGGAGACAAGCTCTCCGTCGAGCTCGTCTGCAACATAATGGGCACGGCGACCAAAGAAATAACGATAAAGTAAAAGCATCCGCAAAAATAAAAAAGACAGGACGGCGCGCCGCTCCTGTCTTTTACGTATGCGCGCTCAGCGCCGCAAAAAAAACGACAGCCGGAGATGTTATATAAAATGAAGACAGCGTTTGAAGAAATTGTAAGCGTAGAACACATAGGCAAAGACGAAAACCCGTTCGCGCTCGGCGAACTGCTCGCAAAAGCCTGCGCCGAAGAGCTGCCGCGCGCCGCGAAAGACAAAACGCGCACGCTGCTCCTATGCGTCGACATGCAGCGCGACTTCATAGAGGGCGGCCCGCTCGGCGTCGCGGGCTCCGTAGGCGACACAGAGCAACTCACGCGCTTCATCTACAAAAACATGACGAAGATAACCGAAATCGCCGCCTCGCTCGACACTCACTCGCCGCGCCAGATATTCCACCAGTGCTGGTGGCGCGGAGCGGACGGGCAGATGCCCGCGCCCTTCACCGTAATCACGGCCAAAGACGTGAAAGAAGGCCGCTGGCGTCCGCTCTACGAAAAAGAAAAAAGCGAGGAATATCTCGAATACCTCGAGACCGGCGGGCAGAAACAGCTCGTAATATGGCCATACCACTGCATCGCGGGAACGGCAGGCTGCGCGCTCGAAAACCAGTTCTCGAACATGATCCACTTCTTCTCCGCCGCTCGCGAAGCCGGCCTCAAAAAAATCGTCAAGGGCACGCTGCCCGCGACCGAGTTCTACGGCATAGTCAGCCCCGAATACGACCCCGGCGGCAGCTACGCGAACCGCGAGCTGCTCGACGACCTGAAGCGCTGCGACAAGCTCGTAATAGCCGGCGAAGCGCGCGACTACTGCGTTGCCCAGAGCGTCCTGCAAATATGCGAAGCGATGGAAAAAGAAAAGAAACGCCCGGAAATCTTCATCATGGAAGACTGCATGAGCTGCGTCGGCCCCGACGCCGCGTCAGTCTCCGCAATGTACAAAGAATGGTCCGACAAATTCAGCTTCCGCATCGTCAAAAGCACGGAGGAATTTCTGTAGCCTCCGCAACGAACGAAATATCAAAAAATCGCCGGAGCTTCGCGTATTCGCAGCTCCGGCGATTTTTATTACTGTCAGTGTCTTTCGTGCCACCTTATCGCAGTTTCTACGATTTCGTCTATAGATGAGTGCTTCAACCGCCAGTCGAGCGTCTGCTGCGCGGCGGTTGAGTCGGCCACCAAGACCGGCGGGTCTCCGGCGCGGCGCGGGGCGTCGTGCGCGGGGACTTTTTTGCCCGAGACGCGCTCGACGGATTTTATCACTTCGAGCACGGAGTAGCCGGAGCCTGTGCCGAGGTTGAGCTTCAGGTTCTTTCCGTCGGACTTGAGCTTTTCGAGCGCCTTCAGGTGCGCGGAGGCGAGGTCCGTCACGTGGACGTAGTCGCGCACGGCTGTGCCGTCGGGCGTGTCGTAGTCGCGGCCGAAAATTTTTATGTCGGCGCGACGTCCGAGCGCGGCGAAGATTATGAGCGGGATTAGATGCGTCTCGGGATCGTGCAGCTCGCCGGTCTCGCACTCCGGGTCTGCGCCGGAGGCGTTGAAGTAGCGCAGCGCCGCGAATTTTATGCCGTGGGCCGCGGAGAAGTCTTCCATCATGCGCTCGATGAAGAGCTTGCTCGCGCCGTAGGGATTTATCGGGCTTTGCGGATGCTTCTCGTCTATCGGGGTGTAGAGCGGATTACCGTAGGTCGCGGCCGTGCTTGAGAAAATGATTTTATCGCAGCCGCCGCGCATCATCGCGGAGAGCAGCGAAAGCGTGCCCGCCGTGTTGACGCGGTAGTAGTCCTCCGGATGCTCCACGGACTCGCCGACGTACGTCAGCCCCGCGAAGTGAAAGACGGCCTCTGGCTTGTACTCTTCGAATATCGCAGCGAGCCGCTCAGTGTCGAGCACGTCGCATTCGCATAAGGGCCCCCACTTGACCAGCTCTCTGTGTCCGCGGAACAGATTGTCAACCGTCACTGGGGTGTATCCGGCTTTCGCCAGCTCTTTGCAGCAATGGCTGCCGACGTATCCGGCGCCGCCCGTCACTATGCAGTTCGTCATCTTTTACAGCCTCTTTCCGAGCTCGTATGCTTCTTCTATATATTTCCGGCCGCCTGTCGCGACGGCGTCCTTCGGGTACATGCCGGGCGCGTATATTTCTCCGGCTATCTCCCATTTCGTGTAGCCGCAGCCGAGACGGAAGGATTCGCGCAGCCCGCCGAAGCACGCCGCGTCATCGTCGCCCGCCGCCGTCACGAGCACGGCTTTTTTGCCGCGCAGGTCGATTTTCGAGTTTTCGCCGTAGAAGGGCAGCAATCTGTCCCAGACGGGCTTTATCTGCGTGCTCCACGAGTAGAAGTAAAGCGGCGAGGCGAAGACGACGACGTCCGCGTCCGCTATCGCTTCGTAGACTTCGCCCATGTCGTCCTTCTGCACGCATGGCGCGCCCGCGCTCCAGCAGCGGCGGCAGTCGAGGCAGCCGTTGAGCTTTTTTCCCTGAAGCCTCACGCGGCGCACTTCGCAGCCGTTTTCATCCGCGCCCTTCGCGAGCGCCTCGGCGAGCGTCTCCGTGTTGCCGCCCGCGCGCGGGCTGCCGAGCAGTATCGTTACGACTTTTTTATCCTCCACAGTCACCACTCCTCCGTTGTCGTTCAATACCGATATTATAGTTTTAAGGGCCGGATTAGGCCAATGTCTTCGCGTGATGATACAATTAGCTAAAATCGTGCGATTTTTTATAAACGCACGGCGGCCGCGCACTCTCCGCGCGCGGCGCGAAAAAATAGATTCGGAGGCTGATCGATGAGGCTTTCGGCTGAATTCACGGAAGAAAATATTTTCAGGGTCCGCGAGCTGCTGCTCGGGGATTTCAAGAATTTTCCCGCCGTCGTGGCGGGGGACTTTATGCTCGACCGCTACGTCGGCGGCGACGTTTCGCGCATTTCGCCGGAGGCTCCGGTTCCCGTTGTGCGCGTGAGGTCGGAGCGCTTCGTCGCGGGCGGCGCTGGGAACGTAGCGGCGAACCTCGCGGGGCTCGGCGTGCCGGTGTGCGCCGTCGGAAGCGTCGGAGACGACCGCGAGGGCGAAATTCTGCTTTCTCTGCCTGTTTTCCGGGACGCCGACGTCAGCGGGATAAGGCCGCTCGGCCCGACGACGGTCAAGACGCGCATACTCGGAGGCGGACGCCAGCAGATGCTGCGGCTCGACCGAGAGGAGACTGTGAATCCGCGCTCAGAGGATATCGCTTTCGCGCTGTCGAAAATCGGGGAGGCGGCGCAGCGCGGCGCACGGCTCGTGATATTGTCCGACTACGGCAAGGGCTTCTGTTCGCCCGCGATGTGCCGCGCCGTCATAGATTTTGCGCGGGAGTCGGGACTTTACGTCTGGGTCGACCCGAAGAAGGACGACTGGGAAGCCTACCGCGGCGCGTACGCTATTACGCCGAACATGAAGGAGCTCGCCGCGGCGTCGGGACGCGCAGTCAAGAACGAAGACCGCGCCGTCGCGGAGGCGGCTTCGGCGCTCGCCTCGCGCTACGGGATAGAGAATATTCTCGCGACGCGCTCCGACAAAGGCGCGACGCTCGTCTCGCGCGGCGAGGCCTCGCATATTCCGGTCTGGCCCGTCGAGGTCTACGACGTTTCCGGCGCGGGCGACACGATGCTCGCCGCCGCCTCGGCCTTCGCGTCTGCGGGGCTGCCGCTGCGCGACGCCGCGGTGCTTGCGAACGCGGCTTCGCAGATAGTCATCGGCAAGGTCGGCACATATCCGATAAAGGCCGGCGAACTGCTCGCCGCCGTGACCGGCGGCAACGCCTCCGCGGGCGGCAAGATATACTCCGCAGGCGAGGCGGAGAACCTCTGCGGCAGGTGGCGCGCCAACGGCGAGAAGGTCGTCTTCACGAACGGCTGCTTCGACATACTCCACGCGGGGCACGTAGATTCTCTGACGGCGGCGAAGTCGCTCGGCGACCGGCTGATAGTCGGGCTTAACTCCGACGCCTCGGTGAAGCGCCTAAAGGGCGAGAGCCGCCCCGTCAACGGCGAGATATCGCGCGCGAAGGTGCTTTCCGCGCTCGAGGCCGTCGACGCCGTCGTGATATTCGGCGAGGACACGCCCGCGGAACTCCTGTCGCACCTGCGCCCCGACGTGCTTGCGAAGGGCGGCGACTACAGGCCGGAGGATGTCGCCGGGCGCGAATATGCCGGCGAAGTCGTCATCATACCGCTGACCGCCGGATACTCCACGACATCCGTTATAGAAAGGATTTCTCATTCGAAATGAAAAAATGGATAATACTCGACCGCGACGGCACGCTAATAAAGGAGAAGGACTACCTTCACGACCCGGACGGCGCGGAGCTGACCGAAGGCGCCGCAGAAGGGCTGCGTATGCTTTCGAAGCTCGGCTACCGCTTCGTCGTGCTGACGAACCAGTCGGGCATCGGACGCGGCTATTTTACGGAGGACGAGATGAACGCCGTCCATCTGCGCGTGGACGAGATGCTCGCCTGCGCGGGCGTGCGCGTCGAGGGATGGTTCCACTGCCCGCATAAGCCTTCGGACGGCTGCTCGTGCCGCAAGCCCGCCGCGGGGCTCGCCGTCGAGGCGCAGCGAAAGCTCGGCTTCGACGCCGCGGATATAGCGTTCGTAATGGGCGACAAGGAGAGCGACGTGAAGCTCGCGGAGGCGCTCGGCGCTCCGTCGGTGCTGCTGATGACCGGCTACGGCGCCTCGGAGTACGGGCGCGGCGTGCGCGGCACGCTGAACTGCGCGAATATCCGCGAGGCCGCCTCAGTCATAGCGCGCGGCGAACGCGAAGGCGCGGGCTCCGCCTTCTGCTGCGACCTCGAAGAGCACGCCGCGGCTGTGTGCGCGATGCGCGCGCTCGCGGACGATGTCGGCGAGGCCGCCGCGATGATAATATCCGCGCTGCGCGGCGGCGGGCGTTTCTTCGTCTGCGGAAACGGCGGCTCGGCGGCTGACGCGCAGCACATAGCGGCGGAGCTCTCGGGCCGTTACCTCGCGGAGCGCGAGCCGCTCGACGCGGCGGCGCTTTCGTGCAACGCTTCGGCGCTCACCGCCATCGGCAACGATTACGGCTTCGACAGAATCTTCGCGCGCCAGCTCGAGGCGCACGGACGCGCGGGCGACGTTATGCTCGCGATATCGACTAGCGGAAACAGCGCGAACGTGCTGGAGGCCGTGCGCAGCGCGAAAAAGCTCGGCATCGCGTCGATTGCGCTGACCGGCTCCGGCGGCGGCGCGCTCGCAAAAGAGGCGGACGCGGCCCTGCGCGTCCCGTCGAATCACACGCCGAGGATACAGGAGATGCACATACTGATAGGGCACGCGCTCTGCGGAATAGTAGAAAAGGCGCTCTGCCGCTGAAACGGCGCGCCGCGCGTGGTAGAATAAGGCGACAATATACATTCGGGAGGAATTGCGCAATGCTGCTGTGCCGGGACTTCAAGTTTGATGCGGCGCATAATCTCATACATTATCACGGCAAGTGCGAGCGGCTGCACGGCCATACGTATCATCTGCGCGTCGTGCTCGAGGGCGAGCCGGACGCGGAGGGGATGATTTTCGACTTCGTGGACCTCAAGAGGGCCGTCAACGAGCTTGTGCTCGACAGGCTCGACCATGCCTATATCAACGATATAGTCGAACAGCCGACGGCGGAGTATATCTCGCGCTGGATTTTCCGCGAGCTCGACGCGCCGCTGCGCCGCGGCAACTGCCGGCTGTTCGAGGTGCAGCTCTGGGAGACGGAGGGCTCTTCCGTCATATGTCGCAGGGAGGACGTAAAAGATGCGTGACGTTCAGAACGAATCCGACGACAGAAATTTAGCGATAGACCGCGTGGGGATAAGCGGCATTTCGTGGCCCATCTCCGTGCCGGACCGCGAGAACGGCGTGCAGGAGACCGTCGCCGAGGTGAGCCTTTCCGTTTCGCTGCCGCAGGACTACCGCGGCACGCACATGAGCCGCTTTATAGAAGTTTTGAGCGCGCAGGAGAAGAAAGTAACCTTCCATAATATGGAGGGGCTTCTGGCCTCTCTCAAGGAGCGCCTCCACGCTGAGGACGCGCACGCGGTTTTCGATTTTCCGTATTTCATAACGAAGAGCGCGCCGGTCAGCGGTTCCCGCGGCCGCGTGCGCTGCGACGTGCGTTTCGACGCGGCGATGCTCGGAGACGACTTCGACCTCGTGACGACGGCCGTCGTGCCCATACAGACGCTCTGCCCATGTTCGAAGGAGATTTCAGAGTTCGGCGCGCATAATCAGCGCGCGCACGCCTCCATCTCCGTGCGCCTCGGCTCGTTCGTCTGGCTCGAGGAGTTTATAGAGGCCGCGGATAAATGCGCCTCGGCTCCGATTTACAGCCTTCTGAAGCGCGAGGACGAGAAGTACGTCACGGAGCGCGCATACACAAATCCGCGCTTCGTCGAGGACGCGGTGCGCGACCTCGCGCTCGCGATGCAGGCGGACGAGCGCGTGCGCTGGTTCCGCGTTTCTGTGACGAGCCACGAAAGCATACACAATCACGACGCCTTCGCCGCGATTGAAAGGGACAAGAGAAAATGACTTCGATGAAGAAACAGCTGCGCCGCGCGGTGCTGAACGACGCGGGGGCCGAGCGCGCGAGGCGCGGGCATCCGTGGATTTTCCGCGGCAGCCTGCTTCAGGTTCCGGCCTGCGCGCTGGGCGACATCATCGCATTCGCGGACAGGCGCGGCGAGGTGCTCGGCTGGGGGCTCTGGAGCGAGAGCGCGCTCTGCATCCGCGTGCTGTCGCTCGGCAGTCACGAGCCGGACCAGATGGCGCTGCTGCGCTCGCGCGTGGAGGCGGCGCTCGAAGCGCGCAAGAAATGGTGCGCGGGCGAGGAATGCTTCCGCTGGGTTCACGGCGAGGGCGACCGACTGCCCGGAGTTACCGCCGACCTCTACGGCGACGTTCTGTCTCTCCAGCTCTCGGCCTACGGCTGGTACCGCCACGCGGACGAAGTGGCGAAGATTTTCCGCAAGGTTAAAAAATTATCGGCTGTCATACTGCGCAACGACACGAAGCACCTCGACAAGGAGGGCATCCCGCGCGAGGTGAAGCCGCTGCTCGGAGATATGCCGGAGAAGCCTCTGCGCGTGCGCATAGGCGGCACGCTCGAGCTCGTAGACGTGGCGGGCGGGCAGAAGACCGGAGCGTACCTCGACGTGAGGCACGTCCCCGCGCTCGCGGATCCGCTCTATAAAGGTGCTGAGGTGCTGGACTGCTTCTGCTATCAGGGGCATTTCACGGCGCACGCGCTGAAATCGGGCGCGGCCCGCGTCACGGCGATAGACCAGTCCGAGGCGGCGCTCGCGCGCGCGAAGGAGAATCTCGCGCTCAACGGCCTCGACTGCTCGCGCGCGGAGTTCCGCTGCGGCAACGCCTTCGACATAATGCGCGAGATAGACGCGGAGCGCCGGCGCTACGACATCGTGATAATGGACCCGCCGCCCTTCTCGCCCTCGAAGGGCCAGCTCGACTCGGCGCGGCGCGGCTACAAGGAGCTCGCGGTGCGCGGCTTCCGCCGCCTCGGCCCGGGCGGGCATCTCGTCTTTATGTCGTGCAGCCACGCCTTCACGCGCGACATGCTCTTCGACGTGCTCGCCGACGCGGCGCGCGACGCGGGGGCCGTCTGCCGCGTGGTGCGCGAGATACATCAGCCCGAGGACCATCCGGCTCTGCTCGGAGTTCCCGAGACGGACTACCTCAAGGGCTTCGTTATGGGAGTGGAAGAATGAGCGAAATAAAAGCCGCGCTTTTTGATTTCGACATGACGCTCGTAGACAGCAGCTGGGGCATAGCCCACTGCACGAACGAGTTCGCGAAGCTCAAGGGGTTGCGCCCCGTGCCGCGCGAGACCGTCATGGCGGCGATAGGACTTACGATAATAGACAGCTGGAAGATGTACTGGGGCGAGTTCCGCGAGGACTGGCTTGCGGAATACCGCGAGAAGTTCCGCGGCGAGGAGCGCAAAATGCTGCGTCTCTTCCCCGACACTGTCCCGACGCTCGACGCTCTGCGCGGCGCGGGCATAAAGACCGGGCTCGTCTCGAACAGGCAGTTCGCGCGCAACCCCGCCGAGTATCTCGGCATCGCGGACAAGTTCGACGTGATAATCGGCCTCGAGGACGTGACGCACGCGAAGCCCGACCCCGAACCTCTTCTGACGGCGCTCTCGCGCCTCGGCGTCGAACCGGCGCAGGCGGTCTACGTCGGCGACACCGACATAGACATGAAGACCGCCGCGGCCGCGGGGGTGCGCGGCATAGGCGTGACGACGGGAAATTTCGGCGCGGAGCAGCATCTCGCGGCGGGCGCGTGGCGCGTATGCGCCAGCCTCGCCGAGGCTGCCGCGCTCTGCGGAGTCGAGCCGCGCAAGTAATATAATAATGGTAAGGAAGTACGTCCCGGAGAAAAAAAACAGAGCCTTCAGCATAACCTACTGGCTCGGCGTGCTCGTCATAATAGTGCTGTGGGTCTGGGCCTTCAAGCTCTATTTCGACAGGTACGAATATCTCCACCCCGACATAACGTGGGCTACTCCGGGAATAGACACGCAGCTCGTCCGCGTGCGCGGCTTCCTGCTGTGGAAAGAGAACGTCATCCGCGCGCCGGTCTCCGGCGTCTGCGTCTATCCGCTCGGCAAGGGGCCGGTGCGCGTGCCGCGAGGGGCCGTCGTCGCCCGCGTCGGAGGCCGCGAGGTGAAGGCCTACCAGCAGGGCTACTTCGTCGCAGGCAAGGACGGGCGCGAGAACGGCTGGCGCTACTCGACGCTCTGGCACGCGAAGCGCAGCGAGTTCACAAAGGAATCGAAGCTGCGCTACTTCGGCGACGGCGCGCAGGTGGCGCGCGGGCAGATGATAGGCAAGATAGCCGAGCAGCCGCAGGAGCTGCGCTTCATCGGCTACCTGCCCTCGCGGGGCGACATAGCGAAACAGCTCAAGAGCGAGAAGCTCCGCGTGCGCATGGACGCCGAGGACACGGTATCCGACGCTGAGGTGCGCGTCACGCGCAAGGACGGCAAGCTGACGAAATTCGCGCTCGCGATGCCGTGGTTCCCGCCCGAAATGCTGATGTCGCGCAGCTACGAGCTCATCGTCGACGCGGGGCAGACGCGCGGCGCGATGATTCCGCAGAGCGCGCTGCTCGAAAAGGGCGGCAAAAAGGGAGTCTACATGATCCGCGGCGCGCGCGTCGTCTTCGCGCCCGTCTCCGGCAAGACGCTGAACGGCGGCATGTTCCTCGTCACTAAGGGAATATCCGTCGGAGACGCCGTCGTAGAGGACGCCGCCTCCGCGAGAGAAGGAAGGATACAGCTTTGGTAAGCGCTATAAAAGAAAACGTCGAAAGGATAAGGGGCGAAATCGCAGAGGCCGCGCGCCGCGCGGGCCGCAGTGCGGACGAGGTGCGCCTCATGGGCGTCACTAAGTTCCACCCGCTCGAAATGATGCTCGAAGCGGCTCCGCTGCTCGACCTCGTCGGCGAGAACCGCGTGCAGGAGGCGGCGGAGAAACGCGCCGCATGGCCCGAAGGCACGCCGTGCTGCCCGTGGCACCTCATCGGCCACCTTCAGCGGAACAAGATACGGCGCGCGCTCGAGAACTTCGATTTGGTCGAGAGCATAGACGCGCTCGAAACCGCATGCTCGATGGACCGCGTGCTGCGCGAGGGCGGCGCTGAGCGGACCTTCCCGATATTCATAGAGGTCAACATGTCGCGCGAGCCCGCGAAAAGCGGCGTCGCGCCCGAGGAGGCGGAGCGGCTTCTCGAAAGCATAATGAAAAGCGCGCCCGCGCTTCATGTCGAGGGGCTCATGACCGTCGCCGAGGACACGGACGACGAAGCGGTGCTGCGAGCCACCTTCGGCGGACTGCGCGAGCTGCGCGATAGGCTCGCCGCGGCCTCCGGCCTTCCGCTGCCTGAGCTCTCGATGGGCATGAGCGGCGATTTCGCGCTCGCCGTCGAAGAGGGCAGCACGATAGTCCGCGTCGGCAGCGCGATATTCGGTCCGAGAAATTACGGCTAAACCGACTTTATATAAAGGAGCAGATGAAATGTCCGAACTTTTAACCTCTCTTGACGTTGTGAACCAGTCCTTCAAAAAGAGCCTGCGCGGCTACGACGCGGCGGAGGTTGACGAGTTTCTCGACCACGTCGCCGAGACGCTCCAGTTCTACAACCAGAGGACGAAGGAGCTCGAGCGCGACCTCGCGTCGAAGCAGGAGGCGCTCGCCGAGTACGACAGGATGAAGGACGTGCTCCACGAAGCGCTGCTCATGGCGCAGAAGAGCGCCGACGACCGCGTGAAGAGCGCGCGCGAGCAGGCGAACAAGATAATCGCCGACGCGAAGGAGCAGGCCGACGCGATGTGCCGCGAGGCGGCGAGCGAGGCCGAGCGGCTGCGCGCGGGCGTCGAGCAGATACGCAACATCCGCGACATGTACGCGCAGGAGTTCCGCGGAATCCTCGCGAAGTTCGACAACCAGCTCAACCAGGCGATGAACTCGCAGCTCGGCGGCGCGGTGGACAGCGTCCTCGAAGTGCGCGAGAAGCCCGCGGACGAGCCTCAGCCCGAGGCCGCGGAAGAGCCGCAGCTAAAATCCGAGCCAGGCGACTTCGCCGCGGCGTGCGGGATGCTAGGCGTAGACCCGCAGGAGATACTGAAATAGCGGCGGCCCGCCGTGGATGAAAGACTCTCGGCCCCGCTCTCCGTCATAAAGGGGGCGGGGCCGCGCAGGGCCGCGCTGCTTGAAAAGCTCGGCCTCCGAACAATTTACGACCTGCTGTTCTTCTTCCCGAGAAAGTACGAGGACCGCAGGAACGTCAGAAAAATTTCCGCGCTCGTGCCCGGCGCGCCCTCCGTCGTAATCGCGCAGTCGCGCGGCTGCGAGGCACGCGCACTCCCGGGGCGCGGACGCAGGCTGATAAAGTGCCGCTTCTCCGACGGCAGCGGGCTGCTCGACGCGGTGTGGTTCAACATCAAAGGGCTTGAAAATTCGCTTGGAGAAGGAACGCGCGCCGCGCTCTACGGCGTTCCGTCGCTCCGCGGCGGCGTCTTTGAAATGCTCTCGCCCGAGTTCGAAATACTGAAAGAGGGCGCGGGGCCGGAGAGCTTCGCAGGCATCGTCCCCGTCTACCCGCTCACTGCGGGGCTGCCGAAAAACTGGCTCTGCCGGACGATCGCGGCTGCGGTGAAAACATACGCGCCGCTCCTCGAAGACCCTATCCCGCAGGAAATTACAGAAAAAAACAAACTGATGCCGCTCGCGGAAGCTGTCGCGCAGATGCACGCGCCGGACTCGCCGCAGAGCTGGAAGGAGGCGCGGCGGCGCATAGCCTACGGCGAGCTCTTCGCGCTCCAGCTCGCGATGGCGGCCTCGCGCGCGAAAAACGCGAAAAGCGGCGCTGCGCGGGCAAAGCGCGGCCCGCTCTTCCGCGCGATGATGGAAAGCCTTCCTTTCAAACTTACCGATTCTCAGCAAAAAGTAATAGACGAGATAATCGACGGCGCGTCGGCCGGAGCGCAGAGCGCGAGGCTGCTCCAGGGCGACGTCGGCTCCGGCAAGACCGCCGTCGCCGCGGCCTTCGCGGCGGCGATATGCGACGGCGGCGCGCAGTGCGCGGTGCTCGCGCCGACGGAGGCGCTCGCCGGACAGCTCTGCGCGCAGATGAAAAAATACATCCCGCTCGCCGAGGGCGAATGCCTGCTTATAAAAGGCTCGATGCCAGCCGCGGCACGCCGGAAGGCCGAAGCGTCGGCGGCGGACGGAAGCGCGCGGATAATCGCCGGGACGCAGGCGCTTCTCTCCGAAAAGCTGAAATTCCGTAAATTAGGCGCGGTCGTCATAGACGAGCAGCAGCGCTTCGGCGTGCGACAGCGCGGGCGGCTCTTGGCGGACGCGGCGCATCCTCACCTGCTGATGATGAGCGCTACGCCGATACCGCGCACGACGGCGCTGACTCTCTACGGCGACCTCGACCTGTCGGTCATCGACTCCGTCCCAGCGGGACGGACGCCCGTCGAAACGCGGCTCGCGGACTACGCGAAGCTGCCGGAGCTGCTGCGCTTCGCCGCGCGCGAAATTCTCGCGGGCGGCCGCGTCTACTGGATATGCCCGCGCGTCGAGGAAGGAGACGGCGCGGCGGTCTCCGCGGTCAAACGTTACGAATGGCTCGTGAAGAAGCTGCCGCCCGTCAAGATCTCGCTCGTCCACGGACAGTTGGAAAGCGCGGACAAGGAGCGCGCGCTTGCGGACTTCCGAAGCGGCGCGTCTCAGCTGCTCGTCGGCACGACGGTGCTCGAGGTCGGCATAGACGTGCCGGAGGCGAGCGTTATCGTCATAGAGTCGCCCGAGCGCTACGGCCTCTCGCAGCTCCACCAGCTCCGCGGCCGCGTAGGGCGCGGAGCGCGGCGCGGCGTCTGCATCCTGCTTTCGAGCGCCGCGGAGGACGCGCCGCGGCTTCGGAAATTCGCCGCGACGAACGACGGCTTCGAGATAGCGCGCATAGATTTGGAGACGCGCGGCGCGGGCGAGCTCGCGGGCATAGCGCAGCACGGCGACGCAGGGCTCAAATCCGCGGACCTCGCGCGCGACGCGGAGCTTGCGATGCTCGCGCGCCGCGACGTGCGGGAGCTTGCCGCGCGCGGCGGGCTTCCGCCGGCGGAAACCTTCGAACGTAAAAAGTAACCCCGCGCATAAGAATCAGCCTTTTGTGAAGAATTTCCGTTTTTGTCGCCATAAGCGGCGATTTTTGTTGCTCGGCACAAAATCGAATATTCAATAACGGAGCCGCGCTTCCGCTTTTCTTTGCGCCTCAGCGCCGTATCCGCAGCCTTGCGGCGCGAAGGGTTCGTTTTTTGTAATTATATGAAATTCAACAAAATTATAAATTTGACAAGGCGAGGTTCTATTCTGTATAGTATCTGCCAGATGGGACAGCGCGCGTATCGTATGCAACTTGGGTAGTGAAAAGAGTCACGTTTGAAAACGTAATGGAGGTTGGTACCTTTGGATCAGTTAACAGCACTCATAACAACCCTGAACAGCTATCTTTGGGGTAACTTCTGCCTTGTTCCGCTTCTCTGCGGCGCGGGTCTCTACTTCACGCTGAGACTCCGCTTCGTCCAGGTCCGCAAGTTCGGTCTGGCCGTCAAATACACCTTCGGACAGCTCTCCTTCTCGGGAGCTAAGGCCGGCAAGGACGGTATGAGCTCCTTCCAGGCGCTCGCGACCGCGGTCGCGGCCCAGGTCGGAACGGGCAACGTCGTCGGAGTCGCCACGGCTCTTACGATGGGAGGTCCGGGAGCCCTCTTCTGGATCTGGTGCGCGGCGTTCCTCGGCATGGCGACGATTTTCGCCGAAGCCGTCCTCGCGCAGACCTACAAGGTCAGGAGACCCACCGGCGAAATCACCGGCGGCCCGGCCTACTACATCAGCGAAGGACTTAAGTGCAAGCCGCTCGCGGTGTTCTTCTCGATATGCATCATCATCGCCCTCGGCATGGTCGGCAACTCCGTCCAGTCGAACTCCATCGCTGAGTCCTTCCACCTCGCCTTCGGCGTCAACCAGCTCCTCGTCGGCGTAATCCTCGCCGTCATCAGCGGACTCGTCTTCTTCGGCGGCACGGCGCGCCTCGCCTCCGTCACCGAGAAGCTCGTCCCGATCATGGCCATGTGCTACATCGTCGGCGGCCTCTACATCCTCGCCACGCACGCCGGCATGATAATCCCGGCCTTCAAGATGATAATCCAGGGCGCCTTCGACCCGGCGGCCGCCACCGGCGGTATCATCGGCGTCACGATGAAGGAAGCCATCCGCTACGGCGTCGCGCGCGGACTCTTCGCGAACGAAGCCGGTATGGGCTCCACGCCGCACGCTCACGCGCAGGCGAAGGTCCAGCACCCGGCGGAGCAGGGATTCGTCGCTATCATGGGCGTCTTCATCACCACGTTCATGATCATCACGATGACCGCCCTCATCATCCTCACGACCGGATCGCTCGACGGCGTAACGAGCGGAAGCGCTCTTACGCAGAAGGCCTTCACGACCGGACTCGGAAGCCTCGGCTCGCCGTTCGTCGCAGTCTGCATCTTCTTCTTCGCTTACTCGACGATCATCGGCTGGTACTTCTTCGCCGAGCAGAACGTGAAGTACCTCTTCGGCAACAAGCCGCTCCCGATATTCAGATGCATAGCGATGTTCTTCATAATCCTCGGTTCCACGCTGAAGCTCGACCTCGTATGGCAGCTCGCGGACTTCTTCAACGGAATCATGGTTATCCCGAACCTCATCGCGGTCATCGGACTTGCCAAGGTCGTCAGCAACGCCCTCAACGATTTCGACGAGAAGGGCCAGCTGAAGGCGTAGCAAAAACTATCGGAAAATCTCGTACAGCGAAAACGCGCCTCGCCTTTACGGCGGGCGCGTTTTTTGTGCGCGTTTTCCATAAATACGCGCCGTTTCCGCGGCCATGCGCGCCCGCGCCGAAGCCGCCTCTCGTTCCTCCCCCTTGTGAAGTGTCGTTTTTTTATGTAAAATACCAGACGTTGGCATAAAATTCATTATGTAGCGTCTTTCATACAATTTTACGTCTGACAAAACACTTAACGTACCATGACAACTGAATATGAGGTGAAGGGAAAATGGAATGGGAACTTACCACTATTGTGCTGTGCTTGATCACCGGGCTCGCGGTAGGCGCGCTCGGAGGGTTTACATATCACAAGAAAACTGAGGAAAGAAAATTCAGAGGAGCCCTTTCTGAGGCCGACAGGATTGTTCAGGAGGCCTCGAAAAAGGCGGAGACGGTCAAACGCGACATCATCGCCGAGGGCAAGGAAGAGATACACAGGCTGAGACAGGAGCTCGACCGCGACACGAAGGAACGCCGCGGAGAGCTGCAGCGCGCGGAGCGCCGCCTCGAGCAGAAAGAGGAGAACCTCGACAGGAAGCTTGAGAACATCAGCCGCAAGGAAGAAGAGCTGAAGAGCAAGAACGAGCAGGTGCAGTCGAAGCTCGACAGGCTCACGGACCAGGAACAGGAACTTATCGCTAAGCTCGAGCAGATAGCCCAGCTCACGCAGGAAGAGGCGCGCGAGCAGCTTCTCGCAGAGGTCGAAGCAGACGCCAACCACTACATAGGGCTCCGCCTCAAGGAGCTCGAGGAGAGGGCGAAGCGCGACGCGGACCGCCGCGCGCAGGAGATCGTCGCGACCGCGATACAGCGGTGCAGCGTCGAGTTCACCTCCGACGTAGTCGTGAGCGTCGTCAACCTCCCGTCCGACGAGATGAAAGGACGCATAATCGGACGCGAGGGACGCAACATAAGGACCTTCGAGACGCTGACCGGAGTCGACCTCATAGTCGACGATACGCCGGAAGCGGTGACGCTGAGCAGCTTCGACCCCGTGAGGCGCGAAGTGGCGCGTCTGTCGCTTGAGCGGCTCGTCGTGGACGGGCGCATTCATCCGGCGCGTATAGAGGAAATAATAGAACGCGCGGAGAAGGACGTTCAGGCGCAGATTATCGAGACCGCCGAGGAGGCGCTCCTCGAAACGGGCATCAAGAATATGCACAGCGAGCTCGCGAAGATAATCGGACAGCTGCGCTACCGCACCAGCTACGGACAGAACGCGCTCGCGCACAGCCTCGAGGTCGCGCATCTGGCCGGCGTCATGGCTGCGGAGCTTGGACTTGACGAGCAGAAGGCCCGCAGGGCGGGGCTTCTTCATGATATAGGCAAGGCCGTCGACCACCAGATCGAAGGGCCGCACGCGAAGATAGGCGCGGATCTCGCCAAACGCTACGGCGAGAGCCCCGACATCGTCAACGCGATAGCCTCGCACCACGAGGACGAGGAGCCGCAGACGATATACGCCGTGCTGGTCGCCGCCGCGGACGCCGTCAGCGCGTCGCGCCCCGGAGCGCGCCGCGAGAGCCTCGACGCTTACGTGAAGCGCCTCGAGAAGCTCGAAGAGGTCGCCAAGACCTTCTCCGGCGTCAGCAAAGCGTTCGCCATCCAGGCCGGACGCGAGGTGCGCGTGGCCGTCGCGCCGACCGTCACCGACGACGGCGAGATGCAGAAGCTTGCCTACGACATCGCCCGCAAGATAGAGGAAGAGCTGCGTTATCCCGGACAGATAAAGGTTACGCTGATACGCGAGACGCGCGCCGTGGAGTACGCGAAGTAGGCTCCGCCATGCGCGTGCTCTTCATCGGAGACATTATGGGCCGCCCCGGACGCGCGGCGGCAGCGAGGATGATTCCCCGCCTGCGCGCGGAGTTCGGCGGCTTCGACTTCGTCATAGCGAACGGCGAAAACAGCGCCGCGGGCTTCGGCCTTACGGAAAAGGTCATGCGCGAGCTGTTCTCCGCCGGGATAGACGTTCTGACCAACGGCAACCACGTCTGGGACAAAAAGGACTTCGTCCCGATGCTCGACTCCGAGCCGAACGTCCTGCGCCCCGCAAACCATCCTAAGGGGACGCCGGGACGAGGCTTCGCGGTCTACGAGAAGAACGGGGAGAAGCTCGCCGTCCTCTGCCTGCAGGGACGGACCTTTATGCCGCCGCTCGACTGTCCTTTCCGGACCGCCGACGCAATACTTGCAGACTGCGCGGTTCCGTCCGTATTCGTCGACATCCACGCCGAAGCCACGTCGGAGAAACGCGCGCTGGGCGTCTACCTTGACGGGCGCGTTTCCGCGATTGTGGGGACGCACACGCACGTGCAGACCGCCGACGAGGAGATAATGCCGGGAGGCACGGCTTTCCTCTCGGACGCGGGAATGACCGGCGGACACGGAGGGATAATCGGCATGAGCGCGGACTCCGTGATGCCGAAATTTCTCATGGGGACGCCTAGCCGCTTCGAGGTATGCGAGGAGCGCGTGAGGTTCCAGGGCGTCGTCGTCGAGATAGACGGAGAGACCGGACGCGCGCTCGACATTGCGAGGGTAAACATACCCGCCGAAGACTGACAGAAATAAAAAATAAACCGCACGGACCCGAAAGGGCTGTGCGGTTTATTTTTTATCGCGCGCCGCCTATACGCCGACTGAATTTCGCGCGAAGAAAATAAAACACGCCGCTAAAAAAGGCATATAAAACAAGGCGGAAAATAAAATAAACTTGTCTGACATTTGTTTTCATGCCGTATCTGTGCTATATAAGTGAAAAGGCCGCGGAGACAGATATAAATACGTAATGTCTGTAATTATGTTTATTTTATCGCCGCGGTAAATCTGAAAGGAGTGGGTCCTTTGGAATCCAATTCAGGGAAAAGGGATCAGTGGGGGAGTAAGTTCGGCTTCATCATGGCCGCCGCAGGTTCCGCGATAGGCCTCGGAAACGTCTGGCGCTTCCCGTACATCACGGGCAAATACGGCGGCGGCGCGCTCGTCGTCATCTATCTGCTTTTCGTCATCTTCATCGGCACGTCGGTAATGCTCGCCGAGCTCGCGATAGGGCGCAAGGCGCGCCTCGACTCCGTCGGCTCGTTCAAGAAGCTCGGCGGCGGCGCGTGGCCGCTCGTAGGCTGGCTCGGCTTCTTCTGCGCCTTCGTCATACTTTCCTACTACTCCGTCATAACCGGATGGACCGTCGCATATATGTTCAAGTCCCTCGGCGGGCTCATGGAGCAGGCGGCTGTTTCCGGAGGAGCCGCAGACGCGTTCGTCGCCTTCGTCTCCGACCCGGTGCTGACCATACTCTGCCTCATAGTCGTCATGGCCTCCGTCGTCGGCGTAGCCTACCGCGGAATCAGCGGAGGCATAGAGAAGAGCTGCAAGGTGCTCATGCCGGCGCTCTTCGTTATAATACTTATTCTCATCGTCCGCTCCGTCACGCTGCCGGGCGCGGAAGCGGGGCTTCGCTTCTATCTGCTGCCCGACTTCTCGAAGGTGAGCGCGGAAGGAATACTCGCCGCCGTCGGCCAGGGCTTCTACTCGCTCTCGCTCGGAATGGGAATCATGATAACCTACGGCAGCTACCTCGGCTCGCATGAGGACATGCCGAAGCTTACGCGCACGATCGTGCTGCTCGACACCTCCGTCGCCTTCATGGCCGGCCTCGTCATCTTCCCGGCGGTCTTCGCATTCGGCATCGACGCCGGCTCCGGCCCGGGGCTCACGTTCGTGACGCTGCCCGCGGTCTTCGCGCAGATGCCTATGGGCGCGATTTTCTCCTTCGCCTTCTTCGCGCTGCTCTTCATCGCCGCCTTCACCTCATGCATATCGCTCTTTGAGGTCGTCGTCACCTTCGCGGTCGACGAGCTACACTGGAACCGCGCGAAGTCCGCGCTTGCGATGGGCGCCGCCATCACGCTGCTCGGCGTTCCTTCCGCGCTTTCCGTCGGCGGACATATTCCGCAGGTCTTCGGCAAGGACTTCCTCGACGCGCTCGACTTCATCACGAACAACGCGATAATGCCGATAGGCGGAATCTTCGTCTCCATCTTCGTCGGCTGGATTTGGACGAAGGGCGCGCTCGACGAGATAAGCAACCGCGGCGAGCTGAAATTCAAGTTCTACAAGGCGTGGCTCTGGATATGCCGCCTCATCGCGCCGGTCTGCATCACCGCGGTCTTCATCACGGGACTCAAGTGGTAGAAAAATAAGCTTCAGCATCAGAATAAAAATAGACGGGTTTCTTCGTGAAGCCCGTCTGTTTTTTTATGCTCAAAGACAAAAATCACTTCATTTGCAGCTTCCGTTTTGTTTTTACGCTTTATATGAAGTTGACACCGAAAGAGCCATATTGTTATACTCTTAACAAGCTGGATGAAAGCGGTAAGAGAGACCCTCTCTCCACATGGGCGCCGAAGGGGCAAGGCCGGGCAGGCTGAAACTCTCAGGCACAAGGGATTACCGCCGGACGGCACTCTGGAATCGTTGGCTTCAACGAGGACGAAAACAGGGGAATATCATCGGATGGCGGTGTTCCTATGGGTTTGTCCTCGTTTTCTTATATTTGCATAACAAACAACCCCGCGCTCAAGGGGCTAGTCAAGCACCTTGAATATATGGACGCATCGTCGCTCGACGTGCTAAAGAAGGGCCGCGCCCTCGTCCACGAAGGCTGGGAGCTTCTCGCGAGCCCGTTCTACGGCAACTTCAAACCGAACCAGCAGCCCTACCGCACGCTGGTGCTGCGGAAAAACAACGGCGGAAACGGCGGCCTGCCGGACGCACAGTCGCTGTCCCTCATCGAAGATTCCGTGCGTTTCTATGAAAATTCGCACTGGATCATGCCTCCGGGCCGGCTCGCCGACAATATAGAAAAAGACTTCCGTTATATGGACATGATACTGCTGGAGGAGACCTTCCGGCAGTATGGAATATTGACATCTCCGGTCAAGAGCTACTCGGAGGTGGTCGATAAATAACTGTTTTGCGCGCGCTGCATCCCATCAATAACACCACAAGGAGGATCATTATGAAACTCGAACTGCAGAAGGCAAAAGTCAAGAACATAGCTTGGGGCGACAAGACGGCGCTCCTTGCCGACGGCACTCTTCAGATCAACAAAGAAGAGTTCATCGCCGCCGCAGCCGACAGCGAGCATTTCAAAACGCTTGACGCCGACCTCGCCCGTCCCGGCGAATCCGTCCGCGTCTGCCCGGTAAAAGACGTTATCGAACCGCGCTACAAGACCGAAGGCTCAGGCCAGGTATTCCCCGGCATGCTGAGCGATGTTGAGACCGTCGGAAGCGGAAAGACCTTCGTCCTCGAAGGCGCCGCCGTCCTCACCTGCGGCCGCATCGTCGGATTCCAGGAAGGCATCATCGACATGCAGGGCCCCGGAGCCGACTACACGCCGTTCTCGAAGACGATGAACGCCGTCCTCGTATTCGAGCCCGTCGAAGGCCTCGAAGCCCACGAGTACGAGAAGGCCTGCCGCATGGCCGGCTTCCGCGCCGCGTTCTACATCGCCGAAGCCGCCTGGAAGGCCGGAGCGCATGTCGACACGACCGAGACCTATGAGCTGCCCTGCTTCGCCGAAGCGATGAAGGCCTATCCGGAGCTCCCGAAGGTCGCCTACATCTACATGCTCCAGACCCAGGGACTTCTCCACGACACCTACGTCTACGGCGTCGACGCGAAGAAAATCATTCCTTCGCTCATTCACCCGAACGAGACCATGGACGGCGCCATCGTTTCCGGAAACTGCGTTTCCGCCTGCGATAAGAACAGCACCTACGTCCACCTCAACAACCCCGTCATCCGCAACCTCTATGACCGCCACGGCAAAGACATCAACTTCGTCGGCGTCATCATCACGAACGAGAACGTAACCCTCGCCGACAAGAAGAGAAGCTCGTCCTACGCCGTGAAGCTCGCCACGATGCTCGGCGTCGACGGCGTCATCGTCAGCGAAGAAGGCTTCGGCAACCCGGACGCCGACCTCATCATGAACTGCACCAAGGCTGAGAAGGCCGGAATCAAGACCGTCCTCGTCACCGACGAATATGCGGGACGCGACGGCGCCAGCCAGTCCCTCGCCGACTCCGCTCCGGAAGCGACCGCGGTCGTAACGGCGGGCAACGCGAACATGATGATCGTCCTGCCGCCGATGGAGAAGTTCATCGGATTCACCGACTACGTCAACATCATCGCCGGCGGCTTCGACGGATCGCTCCGCCCCGACGGCTCGATAGAGGTCGAACTTCAGGCGATCACCGGCGCCACCTGCGAACTCGGATTCAACCCGATCAGCGCCAAGACCTGGTAGGAGGACTAAGACAATGACCAAGAAAAGAATAGTACACTACATCAACCAGTTCTACGCCGGCATCGGCGGAGAGGAAATGGCGGGCGAAGTTAAGCCCGAAGCCCGCGAAGGCGTAGTCGGCCCCGGCCTTGCGCTCAACAACGCGCTCGGCGACGCAGCCGAAGTAGTCGGAACGGTCATCTGCGGCGACGGCTACTATGCCGAACACATGGATGAGGCCAACGAGGAAATCCTCAAGCTCATCGCCGGATTCCAGCCCGACGCGGTAGTCACCGGCCCGGCCTTCAACGCCGGACGTTACGGAACCGCTTCCGGCGGCGTAGCCGACGCGGTGCAGAAGAAGCTCGGAATCCCCGCCGTCTCCGGCATGTACACCGAGAACCCGGGCGTCGACATGTACAAGAAGTCGGTCTTCATCGTACCGACCGCCGACAGCGCGCGCGGCATGGGCAAGGCCATCCCCGCTATGGCGAAGCTCGTCCTCAAAGTCCTTGAGACCAACGGACAGCCCGGTTCGCCCGAAGAGGCCGGCTACATCCAGCGCGGCGTCCGCGTCAACTACTTCAAGGAAGAGATCGGCGCGAAGCGCGCGGTAGACATGCTCGTCAAGAAGCTCAAGGGCGAGGCGTTCGAGACCGAATATCCGATGCCGAGCTTCGACCGCGTCGAGCCCGCGGCGGCCATCACCGACATGAAGAACGCGACCATCGCGCTCGTCACCTCCGGCGGCATCGTCCCGAAGGGCAACCCCGACCACATCGAGGCCTCCAGCGCCACGAAGTTCGGAACCTACTGCATCGAGGGCGTACAGTCTGTCGACGCCGAGCACTACGCGACGGCCCACGGCGGATATGACCCGTCCTACGCCAACGCCGACCCGAACCGCGTCCTCCCCGTCGACGTGCTCCGCGAGATGGAGAAGGAAGGCGTCTTCAAGAAACTCTACGGCTACTTCTCGACCACCGTCGGAAACGGAACCTCCACGGCGAACGCGAAGAAATTCGGACTTGCGATAGGCGAGCAGCTCAAGAAAGACGGAGTCGACGCCGTGATCCTCACCTCCACTTGAGGAACCTGCACTCGTTGCGGTGCAACGATGGTCAAAGCGATCGAATCCTACGGAATCCCTGTGGTGCACGTCTGCACGATAGTCCCGATTTCCCAGACGGTCGGCGCGAACCGCATAGTCCCGGCCGTAGCCATTCCGCATCCCCTCGGAGATCCCACGAAGAAGCACGAGGAAGAGCTCCACATCCGCCGCGCGATCCTCGACAAGGCCATCAAGGCCCTCGAGACCCCGGTAACGGAGCAGACAGTATTCTAAAGAAACACAAAGCGCGGGGCGGCGTAAGCCGTCCCGCTTTTTTCGGCGCCCGCGCGGCGATGTCCGAGCGCACCGTTCACGCGCCCGCGATTTCCTTTTATTTATTCACGTGAACAATGACCAAATAGCTCGTGAAATTTATAATTACATATGTGTAGGATTATGGAAATATAGCCTGACGGCTTATTTTATAAAAAGACGCACAAACAAAAACAGGAGGAATATAAGAAATGCCAAACGCAGCGTTCAAAGCGGCAGCCTATTCACTCAACCACACGCCGGAGCTCGCACTCTGGTACGGCAACACTCCTTTCGTGGAGAGAGAGACGCACCCCGATTCGGAATTCCTCAAAGAACTCCCCAAGTTTGAACAGAACTACGACGAAGCCACGCGCTACGCCCCGAACCTCACCTACATCGGCGCTATGGAGATAGAAGACTTCGAGAAGCGCCAGCAGCCCTGGTACCAGAACCTCGAGCCCGAAGCGCAGCGCTACGGCAAGTACGGCGAAATCATGCCCGAGGACGAGACCCTCGCCTTCATGGACATCTGCGACGTATTCGACCTCATCTGGCTTGAGAAGGGCTTCGCGGCCACAGTCAAAGAGAAGGTAGCCAAGCACCCGCTCATGCGCGACGACATCCTCGCCCGCCTCGAGGCCGGACACGAGCTCTCCGAGATCGAGCACGAGACCGCCAACGAAGGCGCGCTCCCGCTCTACTTCGAAGGCAAGGTAGTCGGCTGCGCCCGCCGCGGACACGAGGTCGACCCGAACCTCACCGCCTACGAGCTCATGGTCAACATCTGCAACAAGGCGAGCGCGGTTCTTTCCCTGCTCCACCTCATCAAGAACGCGGGTCTTACCCCGAACGACATCGACTTCGTAGTCGAGTGCTCCGAGGAAGCCGCGGGCGACATGAACCAGCGCGGCGGCGGCAACTTCGCGAAAGCCATCGCCGAAATCGCGGGCTGCATGAACGCCTCCGGCTGCGACGTGCGCGGCTTCTGCGCCGGCCCGGTCAACGCGACCCTCGCCGCCGCCTCGATGGTAGCCGCGGGCACCCGCAAGAACGTCGCCGTAGTCGCCGGCGGCGCCATCCCGAAGCTCTACATGAACGCGCGCGACCACGTCAAAAAGCAGCTCCCCGCGCTTGAGAACTGCATCGGCTCCTTCGCGGCCCTCGTAATTCCCGACGACGGCGAGCATCCCGTCATCCGCCTCGACGCGGTAGGAAAGCACACCGTCGGCGCCGGCGCTTCGCCGCAGACGGTAACCTCCGTCCTCACCTACGAGCCGCTCCAGAAGGTCGGACTCACCTTCGCCGACGTAGACAAGTTCTCGCCCGAGCTCCACAACCCGGAGATCACCCTCCCCGCCGGAGCCGGAGACGTCCCGACCGCCAACTTCAAGATGATCGCGGCCCTCGCCGTCATGAAGAAAGCCATCGAGAAGGCCGACATGGTCAAATTCACGAAGGAGCACGGAATGACCGGCTTCGTCCACACCCAGGGACACATCCCCTCGGGCGTGCCGTTCATCGGACATGCGATCGACGCCATCAACGCCGGAAAGATGACCCGCGCCATGATCATAGGCAAGGGAAGCCTCTTCCTCGGACGCCTCACGAACCTGGCCGACGGCGCTTCCTTCCTCATCGAGAAGCCGCAGCCCAAGAAAGAAGAAGCGGCGGTCAGCAAAGACGAGATCCGCGAACTTATCCTCGAGAGCCTCGGAGAACTTGCGGCGACCCTCAAAAAGTAGGTGTGTGCAATGGCTGACAACGCAGTAAAAGCCTTAATAGGCGACATACTCAACGAAATAATAGAAGAAGCCAGAGACGGCGGCGGCAAAAAAACCAGCGTCGGCCTCATGGCCTACGGCAGCGAGCTCGGACAGGAAGAGCTCTGCAAAGGCGCGCGCCTCGCGCAGCAGAACGACCCCTCCGTAAAGGTCTTCTGCATCGGCCCGAAGCTCGAAGGCTACGAAGACCTCAACTGGATTGAGACCGCGGCCGACGAGCACGAAATCGCCCACGCGATGGAGCAGGCCCTCAACGACGGCGTCATCGCCGGAGCCGTCGCGCTCCACTATCCCTTCCCCGTCGGCGTAACGACGATAGGAAAGGTATTCACCCCCGGCAAAGGCAAGCCCTGCTTCATAGCCTCCTCGACCGGCACATCGTCGCCCGTCCGCACCGAGGCCATGCTCCGCAACGCGATCTACGGAATCTCCGTCGCGAAAGCCGCAGGCGTGCCGAACCCGAAAGTCGGAATCCTCAACCTCGACGGCGCGCAGACAGTCCTCCGCGCCCTCCAGAAGCTCAAGGACAACGGCTACAACATCGAATTCGCCGAAAGCATCAGAAAAGACGGCGGCGCGATATTCCGCGGCAACGACCTCCTCGCCGGAGCCGGCGACGTCTGCGTCACCGACACCCTGACCGGAAACGTCCTCATGAAGCTCTTCGGAGCCTGGACGACCGGCGGCAACTACGAAGCCATGGGCTGGGGCTACGGCCCCTCCGCCGGCGAGGGATGGAACAAAGTCATCTCCATCATCTCCCGCGCCTCCGGCGCTCCCGTCATCGCCTCCGCGCTCTCGCTCAACGCGGCCGCCGCGAAGAACGGCCTCCCCGCGATAGTCGCGAAGGAACTCGCCGCCGCTAAAGCCGCGGGCCTCGACGAACTCATCGAATCCATGCAGCCGAAGCAGGCCGCGGCCGAGGAAGACGTCAAAGCCCCGGCTGCCGAGCCGACCGACGAAGAAATCCACGGCGTCGACGTCCTCGAAATAGAGAACGCCGTCAAGGCCCTCTGGAAAGCCGGAATCTACGCCGAATCCTCGATGGGCTGCACCGGCCCCGTCATCAAGTTCGCGAAGCACAACGAGGAAAAAGTCAAAGAAGTCCTCGTCGCGGCGAACTACCTCTAATAACGGAAACAAAGCATCACAAAAGCCCGCGCCTAAAGCGCGGGCTTTTTGCGTATATAGTATATTGAGTTTATAACAAAGCCCATGCAGCACTCAAATTGGACAGGAACCTGAAACATCGGAAGGAGGAACATTTCATGCTCTCAGACGAATTCAGAGCCTTGTTACACGGCGCGGGCGCGAGGCTCGCGGGCTTCGCGGACATGAGCGGCGTCCCGGGCTGCACATACCCGCGCGCCGTCTCAGTCGCGCTGCCCGTGCCGCGCCACATACTGCGCGAAATCGCGGACGGCCCGACGCGCAGCTACTACTACATGTACCACGAACTCAACAACGGCCTCAACAGAATAACAACCTCCGGCGCGGAATACCTCCGCGCGCGCGGATACGCCGCCGAGCCGATGACGACCGACGTCGTAAAACAGACACCGGACCACCGCACGGCGCTGCCGCACAAAACCGCGGCCGTCCGCGCAGGCCTCGGCTGGATAGGACGCAACTGCCTGCTCGTCACCCCCGAATACGGCCCCGCAGTCCGCATATCGACGCTGCTCACCGACGCTCCGCTCGACTGCGCGCAGCCGTTGCTCGAACCGCGCTGCGGCGAATGCCGCGCCTGCGTCTCCGCCTGCCCCGCGCAGGCCCTCAGCGGACAAGCATGGACGCCGGCGACAGACCGCGACGAAATAGTAAACGCCGAAAAATGCATGAACAAACAGCTCGAACTCATGAAATCCCGCACCGGCCTGGACTTCGACCTCTGCGGCAAATGCTTCGTCGTCTGTCCATACACGAAGAAATATCTTAACTGCTGCTGACGGAAACTGAAACGCGCGTCGCGGCGATTGCCTACCGCAGGGCGGACATTTTGCGCCGTGGGTGCGGGGTTCACCTCATCGCCGCGACGCCCGCCGTTTTGCCGAGCCATGCGGCGGCGAGGCAGATTGTCACGGAGAGCGCGGCGTTCAGTGCCGCGGCGGCGTATCTGCCGCTTTCGATCAGCTTCAGGTTGTCGAGGGAAAATGTAGAGAAGGTCGTGAAGCCGCCGCAGAAGCCGGTCTGGAGCAGGAGCATCAGATGATGGTTCGCGGCGCGCGAGGAGGCCGCGCCGTACAGGAAGCCGATGACGAAGCTGCCTCCAGTGTTGATGAGCAAAACCGTCAGCGGGAACGCGAAACTATGCGGGACGAGCGTCAGCAGCCAGCGCAGCACCGCGCCGCAGAAGCCGCCGCATCCGACGGCGAGAGCCTGTAAAAGCATGGCGTTGTAGTCTCCTCTGTGCCTTGAATGTTATTTTCAAAAATATACCGCGCAAAAAGGCCGCCTTTGTGCGGCGGCCTTCGGCGCTTCGTTTTTCTATTCCTTCGCCGCGCGCGCCCTTTCGAGCGCCGCGCAGTCGGCGGGCGAGATTTCGGCTTCCGCGGCGGAATGTTCGAGCAGCAGCTCGATTATTTCGTCGGCGGGGTGCGTCATCGCCTTTTTGTGGATTTTGCGCAGCAGCGAGGCGGGGGCGCGCTCGGCTATTTCGCGGCCGGCCTCGCCGGTCTTCGCGTGCCACGCGGAATATATCGCGGCGAGCCATTTCGCCTCGGGCGATATGGTGCGGAAGGCGCTCATGCCTGCCTGCGCGTCGGGCGCGTTTTCGAGCTCGACGTGGTTCTGCACGCAGTATATAGAGAAGTCGCGGAAGAGCAGCTCCGATTCGGTAGTCAGCAGCGTCTCCGGCCTGTCGAGGCGAAGAGAGACGGGCGACTCCATGAATTTCTGCGCGAAGTCCCAGATGTCGAGCCTGTGGCGGCGCGCCGCGGTGAAGAGCTCCTCGAGGTATTCGCGCTGTATCTGCTCGAGCGTTTTTTTAGCGAGCGCGGCGGCGTGCCTGCGCGCTTCGAGGTCGTATTCGGTGCAAAGTTCGAGTGTCGCTTTAAGCATGCTTATATCTCCCCGACTATATTTCCGCCCGTTTTGAGCGCCGCGGCGCGGCGGACGTCTGCCGTCGTTATCGCGCCTACGTCCAGGTCGGGCGGCAGGCTGATGCGCGCCGCCGATATCTCGTAGTGCAGCAGCTCGAGCGAGCGCGCCGGCTCGCAGCGCTCGGGCGAGCAGAGCGCGGCGAGCCGCGCCGTCTCCTCTACCGCGTCGCGTGCTATTTCCGTGTTCGGGTAGCGCACGCGCGCGACGCGCTCTATTATGCGTATCAGCCGCTCGTGGTCCGGCTCGCGCAGCTCTATGGACTGGAAGCGCCGCTCCATCGCGCGGTCGCAGGCTATGTACTTTCTGTATTCCTCGGAAGTCGTCGAGATAAGCATGCTTACGCCGCCGCTCGTGATGTAGGGCTTGAGCGTGTTGAGCAGGTTCGACGGCCCGAGGTTCTCGCTGAGGCGGTGCGCCTCGTCTACGTAAATGATTATTCCGTAGTATTCGGCCTCGTCGAGCACGTGCTTGAAGCGCAGGTCGCGCTTCTCCTTCTCCTGATTTATAAGGTCGATGTTGAGCACGACGACGCGCCGTCCCGCGAGGCGCGCGTAGCGTCCTTCGTCGATGAGCTCCGCGAGCTTGTGGACGGTCGAGGTTTTGCCGCAGCCGGCGGGGCCCGTCAGCGCGACGTTGTTCTGCTCCTCGGAGGCGAGCGCGACGGCTATGCGGTCGAGCGCGCCGAAATCCTCAAGTATCTGCTCCACGCCGCGCGTGCCGCGGCCGAGCTGGCGTCCGTACTTCGCGCAGAGCGGCGGAAGTTTGTCAGAAGCGTTTCTCACAGCGTCTCGCCCTCCTCAAGCAGCGATTCGAGCGTCAGCCTCTCGGCCTTCGCCGCGCCGTCCGTAATCCACAGTTTCGTCTCCGCGCCGCGCTCCCTGCGCAGTTTTTCGCGCGAGCGCACGCGCTCCGCGGGCCGCTCCTCGAGCGAGGCGTAGCGCACCTTTCCGTCCTCCTCGACAGCGCGTATCTCGCCGTCGAGGTCGTCCGGCCTGTATATGACGTCGGCGTCGGAGACGTAGGCGTCGAAGGCCTTGTTGAGCCGCTCCTCCTTCGTCGCGTGCCAGACGCGGCGGTCGCTCAGAGAATAGAGCGTCTCTATGAGCTGCGCCTCCTCCGCGCGGCTTTCGAGCGAAAGGCGCGAGAAGTTTTCATATCCGAAGACGAAGCCGAGGTTCTCCCAGCTCTGGCGGAATTTGTCGAGCAGGTTGACGAGCCCCCAGCGGTCTATCTCGGGCGCGAGCACGACGGCGCGCCGTCCCGCGTTCTGCGCGGCGGCTCCGGCCGCGGCCGCAAGCAGCGCGGCTAAGCCCCTGTCCGCAGAAGCGCTGCCGCACGAGCAGACGAAAAGCGGCCGGCCCTGCGGCGATTTGAAATATTCGTCGAGCTTCAGCGTCGGAAGCGCGGAAAGCAGCGCCGCCTTGTCGGATACGAGCGAGAGCAGCGCGCGGAAGTCCGCCGTGCTCGCGTCGGCCTGCATCTTGATGCAGCGCTGCGTGTTTGAAGTTTCTGAGGTGGTGAAAAGCAGGTCTGCGAAGGGCACGGGCGCGTCCCTGTCGCCGTTTTTCTGGAAGCGCAGCTCCTTTTCAAGCACGTACTCCGCGAGAGCATGCTCGCGCGTGCGCTGCGCGCCGACGCTCTCGGCGGCCTTGATCGCGCGCTTGTCGGGAAGCGCGTCCTTCTCCCCGCTGACCGCCTTCGTCATCAGCGATTCGACATACTTGTGCTGGCGGCAGAAAATAGAGAAAAGATTGAGCCGCCCGAGAACCTCTTCGATTTCGCGCCCGCCCGCGATGTTGCGCAGCACGTTCTTCTCGGTCTCGAGCATGTAGACGATCATGCGGTCGGTGACGAGCTTGCCGAGGTCGTCGAAAAATTTGTCGTTCGCGTCGCGCGAGCGTATCTCCTGATAGGCCGCCTGACGCACGGCGTTCGCGATATTCGCGCTCGATTCGCCCGCCGTCTCGTTCAGCGCGAAAGGCTCGATAAGGTCCGGCAGCACGGAGCCGCGGCTCGCAAGGTCCGCGAGCATCGGCTCGCCCGCGCAGCTTTCGTAAAGCTTCCCGGAATGGTCGAGCACGATCAGAGCGTCGTCCGGGAACTCGCGCGTCCATGCCTCGACCAGAGCGCGGAAGCTCGCCGCCTTCCTGTCGTTGCCGCCGAGCATCAGCGTATTCCCGCTGCGCGCAAGCCCTGGCCCGAAATTACATATATCAATCATAAAAATTCCCCGCAGACGGCCAAAGCCGCAGATGATAAAAACAACTGTCAGTATAACATAAAAAAGCGCGCGGCACGCACGCCGCAGAAGAACGCGCGCGCGCCGGAGACGAAAAAAGCGCCGCCGCTCCGCGCTCACGGGCGTGAGCTGCGGGGCGCCGCGGCGGCGCTGCTTTCTATTTATATATAATGTCTCGGTGGTTTCGCCGCGCGGCTACACGCTGCGCCTTTCTACCGAACTTACGACCTCGGGGGGAAGCGGGCCCTCGTTCAGCATTTTTTCGTAGAGCTCTTCGGTCTTCGACTGGATGCGCTCCATCGAGACGCCGAGCTGCTGCGCGTACCACACCGCGCCGCCCGCGCCAACGCCTTCTTTGATGAAGCCTTTCTCGTAGTCTGCGAGGCCGGGGAAGCGCGAGTACGTGAAGTCGAGCGGCGCGGCGTACCAGCGGACGCCGATTTTCTCCGCGTACTCCTCAAGGCAGCTGGTTGGGTCTATGTGGACGTACTTCGTCGTGGCGACGAGTATGTCGCGCGTGAAGCCCATGTCGCGCAGTATTGCCGCGACGGCCATCATCTGCGTGCCGCCCGCGAGCGTTATCTTCACGTCCTCGGGCAGCGCGGCGGCGTAGGCCGCTACAGCTATCTGCATCGGGTCGCCTATCTCGGCGGGAACGCGCAGCCCCATGCCCTTCATGCCGCCGGCTTCGATGCCGAGGCGCGCGGAGGTCTCTTTCCATATCTGTTCCTTGAGCGAGAGCGGGTTCTCCGGCCCCGCCGACGAGACGGTGCCGAGGTAGCCGAGCGCGCGCAGCACGAGCATCGCCGTCGTCGTGCCGCCCGGCACCGATTCCGCGAGGACGACCTGCTTTACGCTCCCGTCGAGCGAGCGCGCGAGTTCCGCCGAACGCGCGGCGATTTCTTCGTAATCCCGGACGGCGCTCTCGAAGCGCATGTCGCGCCCCGGCGTTTCGCTTATCGTCACGTGCGGCGACGCGGGCGCTATCGATGTGCCGACGCGCACGGTCTGCACCGGGAAGCCCGCTTCGAGCAGAGCGGCGCGCGTGACGACGGCGGGCGACGGATGGCCGAACGGGTCGAACGGCAGCGTCGGCGCGACCTTCGGGCGGTCGTAGAAGAGCATGTCGGCGTCGGCCGGCGCGGTGTACGGAAGCGCGTCGACGTTGGAGCCCGCGGCGGAGAGGCCGGGAATCCTTGCGAGCGCTGTTTCGCCTATGAACAACAGAAACATTGCTGATTTTTCCCCCTTACGGAACAACGGTTTGAGTGTTACAATGCGCGATAGGTGTTCCCCCTGACGGCGGAGTACCTTCTTATTATTCAGCGCCGCACAGTTTACGCGCCAAACGCGCACGAAGAGATTATATTACGGCGGCGCGGTCTGCGTAAGTGACGCGCGGACTTTCGGAGGAGGAATATCCGTGGCTTCAAAGCTCGCCCCGACACGAGGCAACCTCGTTAAACTCACGAAGGATATGGCGATGGCGCAGTCCGGGCACGACCTCCTGGACCAGAAGCGCCAGGTGCTTATGATGGAGCTCGTCCGCTACATAGACTCCGCGAAGAAGATTCAGGAGGACGTGGCGAAGATATTCCAGGACGCCTACGACGCGCTCCAGAAGGCGAACGTCTCGCTCGGCATCGACACCGTCGGCGACATCTCAGAATCCATTCCCATAACGACCGATATAACGGTGCGCCTGCACTCGATAATGGGGGTTGAAATTCCCGACATCGACCCGCTGAACGGCGAGGCGATACCGAGCTACTCGTTCCACGGCTCGTCCGGCGCGATGGACGCGGCCTACGCGAAGTTCCGCCGCGTCATGGTGCTGCTCGCGCAGCTCGCGGAGATCGAAACGAGCGTCTACCGCCTCGCGGTGCAGATACGCAAGACGCACCGCCGCGTCAACGCGCTCGAGAAGGTCGTCATACCGAAGGACATGGCGGAGATACGTTTCATCACGGACGTGCTCGAAGAAAGCGACCGCGAGGACTTCACGAGAATGAAGCTCGCGCAGAAAAAGATAAAGGATTAGCATCCCGCAGTTCAAAGGAGGGAGTTTTGCAATGAGTACTCTTCAGGAAGTCTTGGCGGTCCTGCTCGGGGCCGAGTCGGAGGCCAAACGCATAGTCGGCGACTCGAAGAACGAGGCGGAGTCTATGCTCCAGACGGCGCAGGAGAAGTTTTCCTCCGAGCGCACGAGCCGCATGGCAGCCGCGCGCGGGCAGGCCAAGGATCTAATGGAGGCCGCCCTCAACTCGGCAAAAACCGAATCCGAGCAGATCGTGAACCTCGGCAAGGAGGAGCGCGAGCGTATGCAGAAGCGCTTCGCGGAGAACGCCGACACGGTCATCGACTCGATAGTATCCGAAATAGTAGACGGCTTCGTTTCTAAGAAAAGAGGCGGAATTTAGTGCCATTCTCGAACGGTTCGGCTACGGCCCTCGGAGTCAAGGCCCACGTGCTTTACAGCCAGCTGCTGAAAGCGGACGAGTACTGGGCTCTGCTCGGCCTCAAGTCTACAACTGAAATAGCCGCGTTCCTGAAGCAGACGGCCGGGTACAAGGACAAGTTCGAGACGCTCGTCCCGGCCAACGTGCACCGCATCGACCTTGAGAACGCGCTGCGTTCGTCCGTGCTCGCGGAGGCGGAGTCCTTCCTCTTCTACCTGCTCGGCGTGTGGCGCGACTTCTTCCTCGACTGGCTCAGCTGGTACGAGGCTGAGCAGCTCAAGAGCATCTTCCGCTGGATTCACTCGAAAAGGCTCGACCGCGACGAGATGCGCCGCCGCCTTTATCACATCCCGAGCTCGAAGCTCCCATACGAAGCTCTGCTCAACTGCCGCGACTACCGCGAGGTGCTCGAGGCGCTCGTAAACACGCAGTACTACGCCGTGCTGCGCGAGCCTGTGCGCCGCCTCATCAACGGCGAAAAATCGCTCTTCGCGCTCGAATTCGCCATCGACAACCTCGTGGAGACGAAGCTCTACAGCGACATCAACAAGCTCCCGGCGCACGAGCGCGAGATACTCGAGCCGCTCTTCGGCGAACGCCTCGACCTGCTCAACCTCTACTATTTCCACAGATGCGTCTGCTACTACAACATGAGCATAGAAGAGACGATAAGCCGTATGCTGCCGGTCAAGTACAAGGTCAAGATAAAGCACCTGCGCCAGCTCTCGAAGGGCGCGGGGCTTGAGGAACGCATAGCGATGATGGAAGAGATGTTCCCCGTCTACGGAAGGATATTCTCCAACTCGCTGAAGGAAGACGACGAAGAGCTCGCGCTCGACATGTCGATAGAAAGGTACATCTACCTCAAGGCCCTTTCGATACTAAAAAGCGGCGTCCCCGGATTCCACACGGCGATAGCCTACTTCCTGCTCAAGGCCTACGAAGTGGCGGACATCATTCGGGTAGTGGAAGACGTGCGATACAACTACGACCGCAACGTCGCGATCAAATACCTCATCAGGCCGATATTCAACGGGGGTGAACGCACATGGCAGTAATGAAAATGGTCGCCCTGACCATGATAGGGCCTCAGTCCGAGATGGAGCCGGTCGCCCGCCAGATGGTCCTGACGGGAGGCTTTCAGCCGCTGCCGCTCGACCTGCTCATCAACGACAGGTCGCTGCGCTCGAAGCTGACCACCGAGACTGAAAATCCCTACGACATATTAGTCACGAAAATTTCCGCAATATGGAAGGTCGCGGGAGAGGCCGTCCCCGACCCGCAGCCCGTGACCATCAAGAAGGATTTCACGCTCACGAAGGCGCGCATGCTCGTCGAGCAGACGTCGAATAGGCTCCAGATATGGGACCAGCGCCGCAGCGCGCTCGTCGACGAGGAAGAGCTGCTGCAGGCGGCGAAGCTCTTCGTCGAAGCGCTGCACGGCACGCGCTTCGGGCCGATGGACCTCGCGGAGGGCAGCTTCGCGAAGGCCTTCTTCGGATGCCTCACGAACGACAACTTCCAGCGTCTCCAGGAAAGCACCGAGGAGTCCCCGATAGTCGTCAACAGCCTCACCGCGTCGAAGGGCAACACATGGGCGCTCGTCATCACCTCGCCCGACTACGCCGATTCGACGAAGAAGCTGCTCGACGCCGTCTACTTCAAGGAATTCTCGCTGAAGGAGATAGCGGCGCAGATCGAGAGCGACAACCCGCTCGAGCTCATCGAAAAGCGCATCTTCAACCACCAGCGCGCGATACGCGGGCTTGCGAAGGCGGCGAAGGAGATGCTGCGCGAGCACCGCGAGAAGTACGAGCTGCTCTTCTCCGAGCTCTACACGATGCAGCGCGTCTACGACGTATGCAAAGGCCACGGCGAGGTCAGCGGCATGTTCGTCCTCTCGGGCTGGATTCCGGCGGACACCTACGCCGCGATAAGCGAGACCGTAGCCGCCGAAGCCCCGGGCACGACGCTCATCGTCGAGGACACGAGCGACATCTCGTCCCTCGGCATACGCATACCGATAAAGCTCAAGAACAACGCGATAGTCCGCTCGTTCCAGGACATCGTCGCGCTCTACAGCCTCCCGTCATACGGAGAGATGGACCCGTCGCCCTTCGTCGCGATATCGTTCGTCCTCTTCTTCGGGTTCATGTTCGGAGACGTCGGCCACGGCCTGATGATCTTCCTCGGCTCGGCCTTCCTCGTGAAGCGCGGCATCATGCGCAGCTCGCTCGGCCGCGTCATGAAGATGGCAGCGGCATCGTCGGTCATATTCGGATTCCTCTACGGCAGCATCTTCGGCATGGAGGACCTGCTGCCCGCGGTGTGGCTCAGCCCGATGCACGACATCAACAGGCTCATAGCGATAGCGATATGCGTCGGCGTAATCATGATAAGCCTCGGCCTCGTGCTCAACATGGTCAAGCAGTACCGGGCGCACGACTTCGGACGGCTGCTCTTCGACGGGCAGGGAATGGCGGGGCTTCTGCTCTACTGGCTGCTCTGTGCGCTCGCGATGATATACATCACCGGCACGCCCGTATCGGACACGCTCGCCAGCGTCATGTGGGGCGGCGCGCTCGTCATGCTCGTGCTGATGGTATTCCGCGACGTGCTCGCGCGCTACCTGCTGCATGAAAAGGGCGAGGGCGAGTCGCCGGTGCTCAACATGTTCGAGATAGTGCACAGCCTGCTCTCGTTCCTCTCGAACACGGCGTCGTTCGTCCGCCTCGCGGCCTTCGCGCTGAACCACGTCGGACTCTCGCTCGCGGTCATCATGCTCTCGAACATGGTGCACACGCTGCCCGGCGGAATCGTGATGAAGGGCATCGTGCTCGTGCTCGGCAACCTCATCATAGTCGGGCTCGAAGGGCTCATAGTCTTCATACAGACGCTGCGTCTCGAATACTACGAGTTCTTCGGCAAGTTCTACAAGGGCGGCGGCAGCGCCTTCAAGCCCGTAGGCTGGAAGCGCGACCGCGGCAAATATTCCAAGACGAGCGCCGAGGAAATATAGGCGCGTTAAAATTGTAACAACCGCGCGGCGTTCGTCCGGCGCGGCAGAACTTATAAAAAACGAAAAATTCAAGAAGGAGATGCATTTCAATGTTTGGACTGATGTTAAGCGGCGGTACGGTGGCGGCTCTTGTAGTGGCGGGGCTCGTCCTCAGAAATAAGCGTATGGAGAACGGCAGGAAGATATACACGACGGCGCTCGCCGTTTCGTCGCTGCTCGTGCTCACCGGCGCGCTGCTCGCGCTCTTCTCCGGCACCTCGGTCGCGGCTGAGGAAGCCGCAGCGGTGGCGAAGGAAGTCTCCATCGGAGCGGGCCTCGGCTTCATAGCCGCGGCGGCAGCGACCGCCATCGCCTGCGTCGGCGCGGGCTTCGCAGTCGCGAACGTCGGCTCCGCCGCCATGGGGCTCGTCGGCGAGAAGCCGGAGATGCTCGGAACGACGCTCATCTACCTCGGCCTTGCGGAAGGTATCGCTATCTACGGCGTCATCGTCTCGCTGCTGATAATCCAGAAGCTCTAAGCTCGGAGACTCCGGTCAGATGAAAGCGTACCTTGTGAGCGACAATCACGACTCCCTCGTAGGCATGCGCCTCGCGGGCATCGAAGGGACGCTTGTACACACGCCTGAAGAGACGCACGACGCCATCCGCGAAGCGCTGAAAATCCGCGACCTCGCGATTCTCGCGATAACTGAGAAGGCGGCGGAAATGGCGGAGGACGCCGTGCGCCAGCTTCGCGAGCGCGGCGAGCTGCCGCTCGTCGTCGAGATACCGGACAGGTTCGGCACGAAGCGCGGACCCGATTTCCTTACGAAATACGTGCAGGAGGCCATCGGCGTAAAGATGTAGCCGCGGGCCGCCGCCTGTTTCGTTTTCCGGCGGGGCTTCTCCGCGCGCAGCGCGGGAGTTCGCCCCTTTCGGGGCCGGACCGACACAAGAGGTGAATGAAGATGAACGAAGTATCAGCAGAAAAAGTCAACAATCTCAGAGACATAATCCTTAACCGGGCCGGCGACGAGCGGAAGAGCAACCTGGCCCGCGGGCACAAGGACGCGGAGGCGTGGCTCGCGCGCGAGAACGAGAAGCTCCAGCACGAGGTGGACCTAGTGCTTCAGGACGCGCGCAAACGCGCCGAAGACATACGCCGCCGTCAGATACTCTCCGCAGAGAGGGACAAGTCGACGGAGACGCTGCGCCTTCAGAACAGAATCCTCTCCGAGGCGATGGGCCGTCTCCAGGACAAGCTCGTGCGCCTTCGCGACAGAGAGGACTACGCCGACATACTCGCCGGCATGTGCATAGAGGCCGCCGAGATGCTCGGCGTCAAGACGCCGCTCAAGCTGCGCCTCGCCTCGATGGACGCGGCTCTCGCGCCCCAGGTCATAGCGAAGACGCAGGCCTTCAACGGCGACATAGTAATGACCGCCGACGCCGACCCCGCGCCGATACTCGGCGGCTGCTGGGTCATCACGGCGGACGGACACAAGCAGGTGGACATGGACTGGCAGAGCGTCACGCAGGAACACGCAGACACGCTCGCCGAGCGTCTGCTGCCGCTGCTCTAGTCTAGGAGGGATGGCTTTTGGAAACTAAAAATAACGGCCGGTCCCTCCATCAGGGAACCGTCGAATTCGTAAACGGCCCAGTCATCAAGGCCGCCGGAATGCGCGATTTCGGAATGCGCGAGGTCGTCCACGTCGGGCCGAAAAAGCTGATGGGCGAGATAATAAAAATGGACGGCGATAACGCGACGATACAGGTCTACGAGGATACGGACGGCCTGAAAATCTACGAGGACGTCGCCGGCACCGGAGAGCCGCTCTCGATTGAGCTCGGCCCCGGACTTATAGGAAGCTTCTTCGACGGCATAGGCCGCCCGCTCGACGCTCTGCTCGAGCACGAGGGCATGTACATCTCGCCGGGCACCACCGTCAACATGATAAACCGCGACAAGATATGGGACATCACGCCCGTCGCGAAGGTCGGCGACATGGTCGCGGGCGGCATGGTGCTCGCGACGATTCAGGAGACGCCGCTGCTTGTGCACAAAATAATGGTCCCGCCGGGACTTGAGGGCGAAGTCACGTGGATAACGCCCTCAGGCAAGCACAGCGCCGGCAGCGACGCCGCGCGTATAAAAGACGCCTTCGGACGTGAAATCACGATACCGATAATCCAGCGCTGGCCCGTCCGTACGCCGCGCCCGTACCGCGAGCGCCTGCTGCCGAACGAGCCTTTCGTAACAGGTCAGCGCGTCATCGACGGCCTCTTCCCGCTCGCCAAGGGCGGCACGGCCTGCATCCCGGGCGGCTTCGGCACGGGAAAGACGGTCACGCAGCACCAGCTCGCTAAGTGGGGCGACGCGCAGGTCGTCATTTACATCGGATGCGGCGAACGCGGCAACGAGATGACGGACGTCCTCGAACAGTTCCCGGTCCTTGAAGACCCGCGCTCGGGCCGCCCGCTCATGGAACGCACGATACTGATAGCGAACACCTCGAACATGCCCGTCGCGGCGCGCGAAGCGTCGATATACACCGGCATCACGATAGCGGAATATTTCCGCGACATGGGCTACGACGTGGCTATAATGGCCGACTCCACTTCGCGCTGGGCCGAGGCTCTGCGCGAGCTCTCCGGACGCCTCGAGGAAATCCCCGCTGAAGAAGGCTTCCCGGCATACCTTCCGAGCCGCCTCGCGGAATTCTACGAGCGCGCGGGCCGCGTAGTCACGATAGGCGGAGAGAACGGCAGCGTCAGCATCATCGGCGCGGTCTCGCCTCCGGGCGGCGACTTCACCGAGCCTGTCACGCGCCACACGAAGCGATTCATCCGCTGCTTCTGGGGGCTCGACAAGAACCTCGCGAACGCGCGCCACTACCCCGCCATCTCGTGGACGGACTCCTACAGCGAGTACGCCGCCGAGGTCGACGGCTGGTTCTGCGCGAACGTAGACCCGCGCTGGGGCGAGGTGCGCGACGAGGTGCGCAACATCCTCGCCGAGGACAACAAGATACAGCAGGTCATCAAGCTCGTCGGCGAAGACGTCCTTCCCGACGACCAGAGGCTCGTCGCCTTCACGGCCTTCCTCATCAAGAACGGATACCTGCAGCAGAACTCCTTCACGGCGGACTCATACTCGCCGCCCATCAAGGGGTTCGAGATACTCTCCGTCATCCTCGACTTCTACCACAAGGCTCTCGACCTCGTCCATAAGGACATCCCCATCTCGCTTATAAGAGAGGACGAGTCCGTGGACGCGATTACGCACCTTCGCGAGCTTCCGCCCGAGGACGAGAACGGATTCGAAAGAGTGCGCGGGCGCATCATGGAGCACCTTGACCGCGTCGCCGCGGAGCGCACGAAAAAGCTGAGGAGTGAATAACGATGCCGCAGGCTGAATATATTGGCGTAAAAGATATAGAAGGGCCGTTCATACTCATAGAGAACGTCACCGGCGTCGGCTACGGCGAGCTCGTAGACATCCGCGACGCGAGCGGAAAGGTCCGCCACGGACAGGTAAAATCCCTCAGCGAAAAGGCGACGCTCGTGCAGGTCTTCACCGGCACCGGCGACCTCATCCCGAACACGACGAAGGTGCGCTTCCTCGGCAAGCCGCTCGAGGTGCACCTCTCGAAGTACATGCTCGGGCGCACCTTCAACGGACTCGGCGAGCCGCGCGACGGCTGCGGCGAGATATACGGCGGCAAGCGCGTCAACATCAACGGACTGCCGCTGAACCCGATGGCGCGCCAGTACCCGCGCGACTTCATCCACACCGGTATCTCCGCGATAGACACGCTGATGACGCTTATCCGCGGCCAGAAGCTGCCGATATTCTCCGGCAACGGACTGCCGCACAACCAGCTCGCGGTGCAGATAGCGACGCAGGCGAAGGTCGTCGGCTCCGACGAATTCGCCGTCGTCTTCGCGGGCATCGGCGTCAAGCACGACGACGCGGCCTACTTCACGCAGGAGCTCTCGTCGCGCGGACACTCGAACAACATCGTCACCTTCCTCAACCTCGCGGACGACCCGGTAATCGAGCGTATAGCCACTCCGCGAATGGCGCTTTCGACTGCGGAATACCTCGCCTACGAACTCGGCATGCACGTCCTCGTCATAATGACGGACATGACGAGTTACTGCGAAGCGCTGCGCGAACTCGGCGTCGCGGCGGGCGAAGTCCCGAGCCGCAAAGGCTACCCAGCCTACCTCTACAGCGACCTTGCGTCGCTCTACGAGCGCGCGGGCGTCGTGCGCGGCAGGAGCGGAAGCGTCACGCAGATACCGATACTGACGATGCCGAACGACGACATCACGCACCCGATACCGGACCTTACGGGATTCATCACGGAAGGGCAGATAGTCCTCTCGCGCGACCTCGACGCGAAAAACATCTACCCGCCGATAGACATACTGACGAGCCTCTCGCGACTCATGAAGGACGGCATAGGCAAGGGCTATACGCGCGAAGACCATCCGAGCGTCTCCAGCCAGCTGTTCGCCTCTTACAGCCGCGTGCAGGAAGTGCGTTCGCTCGCCTCCGTCGTCGGCGAAGACGAACTCTCGAAGACGGACAAAGCGTTCCTCAACTTCGGCAAGATTTTCGAAGAGCGCTTCCTGAAACAGGGCAAGGAGGACGACCGAGAGATAGGCTACTCGCTCGACATGGCGTGGGACATCCTCGGCACCCTGCCGACCTCGGAGCTCACGCGCGTCAGCCTCACCGAAATCAAGGAACACATCAAGAAAAAGGACGAGGCGTAGCCGCCTCCGCAAATTTACGAAGCAATGCGAAAAGCCCGCCGCGCGCGGGCTTTTTTGCTGCGCGCGTAAAGCCGCGGCGCGGACGGCGTTCCTTCTGCTGTGCTATAATTTTTAATCGGACACATCAATCGCACAGACGGAGGACAGACCGATGATAAACAAAATAGCGCTCGCCGGCTGCGGCAACGTAGGGACGGCACTTCTTGAAATACTCCACGAGAAAAAAGACGAGCTCAGAGAAAAATACGGCTTCGAATACAAGGTCGTCCTCGTCAGCGACCTGATGAAGGGCGTCATAATGGACCCGGAGGGGCTGGACCTCGGCGCGGCGCTCGAATCCGTGCGCGAGACGCGCACCTTTGAGAAGCTTCCGCGCGCTGAGGGGAGCTTCGAAGAGCTGCTCGAACGCTCCGGCGCGACGGTGCTCGCCGAAGGCACGCCGACGAACCTCAAAACGGGCGAGCCGGGCCTCACGCACATACGCGCGGCGCTCTCGCGCGGGATCAGCGTTACGACCACCAACAAGGGGCCGATAGCCCTCGCCTTCGACGAACTTACGGAGCTCGCGGAAAAGAACGGCGTGAAGCTGTCATACGAGGGCGTAGTAATGAGCGGGACGCCGCTTATAGACATGATGAAGAACGGCATCGCCGGCTGCTCCGTAGTTAAACTGGAAGGAATACTCAACGGCACGACGAACTTCATGCTCACGAAGATGGCCGAAGGTGCCGAATACGGCGCGGCGCTCGCCGAAGCGCAGTCGCTGGGCTACGCCGAAGCAGACCCGACCGGCGACGTCGAAGGCTGGGACGCGGCCGTGAAAGTATCTATACTGGCGAAAATACTCTTCGGAGCGGACATTCCGGTCGATAGGGTCGAACGCACGGGAATAACGAAAATCACGCCCGCGCAGATAGAAGCAGCGAAGAAGCACGGACGCGCGGTAAAGCTGCTCGCGGGCCTCGCGTACGATAAATTCGGCCTGCGCGCCTGCGTCGCGCCCGTCGAAGTGGAGGCTTCGCACCCGCTCGCTTCGATAAACGGCGCGACAAACGCGATAACAGTAACCACAGACAACCTCGGCGACGTGACGCTCATAGGCCCAGGCGCCGGCCGCAAAGAGACGGGGCAGGCCCTGCTCGGCGACATGATACGCATGAGTAGGTAGAAACTTTATAAAGCCGCTTAGAACATAGAGAGCCGCCGCTCTGGAACGACCAGCGCGGCGGCTCTCATATTGTATATCGTTTATATCTCAGTTATTTCTCCCTTCTCAGCGCAAGCGGCGCGATGGCTAAAAGGGCGAGCGCGCCCCAGCCGTAGCTGCAGCCGCCTCCTCCGCCTGAGCAGTGCGGGTAGAGTTCATCCCAATCCTTGTCTGTGTCCGGCTCATCGGGAACTTCGGGCGGTAGGACGCCGTCGGGCCAGAGCGGAGGCACGACGGGTTCTTGCTCGTCCGGCGTTTCTGGTGTCTCAGGCGTTTCCGGTGTCTCAGGCGTTTCCGGAGTTTCCGGTGTCTCAGGCGTTTCCGGAGTTTCCGGTGTCTCAGGCGTTTCCGGAGTTTCTGGCGTCTCAGGCGTCTCAGGTGTTTCTGGAGTTTCGGGTGTTTCTGGAGTTTCGGGCGTCTCTGGCGTCTCAGGTGTTTCGGGTGTTTCAGGTGTTTCGGGTGTTTCAGGTGTTTCCGGAGTTTCAGGTGTTTCTGGAGTTTCGGGCGTTTCTGGCGTCTCAGGTGTCTCAGGCCTCGGTATCTCAATCGGCCCTGCCGGGATGTCTATAGGTTCGTCGTCATCGCCGCCTGGAGTCGGGATTTCAGGAACGGGGTCTTCGCTCTGCGCCTCCGTCGTCCAGACCAGCGCGGTGACCAGCGAGCGCGACGGGTCGGATTCATCAGCGCCGCCTTCGCCGCTTCTGTAGGTCTCGATATAGGCGGCGAGGAGGGCGACGCCGGGCTCTCCGCCCGTTACGGTAATTTCATCTCCGTTTATCGCGGCGGAGGCGTGAGCAGCAGGTTCTGTGTAGACTTCGTCCAGAGCGTAGTACGAGCCTTCGTCGGCCGGCGCGCCGGGATGCGAGCGGAGTTTTAGGCTTATCTGTTTCGTTTCGCCAGATTTCACTACAGCGATGACCGGATCAAGGCTCGGGAACGACGTTACAACAAGGCCGCTTATCTGTTCCTGAGTGAGTTGGCGCACGTTCTCTGCGTTTCTCGCGCCAGAACCGACCGGCGGCAGCTCACCGGAGTACGCCGAATCGCGGACGACGGCTCTTGGATTTGCGTAGCCGGCTATTCCTCCTATCTCAGACGACGGGACTGCGGAGACTGAGCCGGAGCTGACAGAAGAATACAGTTCCGTCTTGTCCAGCTCTCCAACTATGCCGCCGGTGCGCGCACTCGACGAGGCCGAGCCGCTTATCGCCCCGGTATTGGTGCAGTTGTATATCTTGTTCGACGAGTAGAAGCCCGCGTTGCTCCATCCCGCTATGCCTCCGGCGTAGGAGTAGTATGACGAGCCGCTTATCTGGACTTTGCCTGTGTTGTAGCAGTTTACGGCGGCGGAGCCGTTGTAGAGCTGGGCCGTTATGCCGCCTGCCGTCGCGTCGCTTCCATCCTGCCCCTCGCAGTTTACAGGCGCGGTGTTGACCGCGTCGCGCAGAACGGAATCCATCGCAAATGCCGTGATTCCGCCCGCGAGCGTGTATGAGGAGACGGCCTGCTGGTTTCTGACGCAGGAAACGGATGAGCTCTCGACGCTTCCGGCTATGCCGCCAGCGTAGGCGCGGCGGTCGTTCCCTTCCTCCTGCACCGCTACGAGCGCGTCGTTGTCGGAGAATAAAATTCCGCCTCCGTGCTGCGAGCCGGCTATACCTCCGGCCATTACAAAGACGGCCTTGGCGCGCGCCGTTACCGCGCCTTCGTTGACGCAGTAAATGACGTGTCCCTCGGAGTATCCGGCCACGCCTCCGGCGTAGGCGTAGGGGCCGAGCTCAGTCCCTGTGCTGCCGAGCGTGACCGTCGCTTTGTTAAGGCATCTGTATATGACTGCACCCGGCCCGAGGCGCGCGGCTATACCTCCAGCCGCGAGCACGTTTCCAGACGGCGCGCCGTCTATCGAACCTTTCACTGTAAGGTTCGCTATCTGCGCGTTTTCGCCCTCGACGTTCAGAAAAAGGCCGCCGCCTTTGCCCCTCATATCTGATACTGTCAAATCGCGCATTACCTCCGTCGTTATGTTGAGGCCGCTTATAGTATGATTCCCGCCGTTGAATTTGCCGGCGAATGGCGTTTCGTCCGTACCGATCGGAACCCAATCCTCGCCGGCGATATCTATGTCTGCGGAGAGGATTATGGTCTTCCCGGCAAAGTCGTCGCCGGCGTTCACCGCGTCGCGGAAGCTGCGCAGTTCCACAGCGTTTGATATGGTTATGTCCTCCGCATACGCACGCAGCGGCATCGCCACGCTTATCGCGAGCGCCGCCCAAAGAAGCATTATGCTCCGAATTTTCGTCATGTCGTTCTCCTTCCGCGCCTCCGCTGTTTTATGCGGGGACGCTGTGTCTACATTATACTACATAATTTCAAAAAATTTCAGAATTTTTATCCATTTCTCCGAATAGCCGCACACTGAGAAGATACGAAAAAGCGGCGCGAATTTTGCGCCGCTTAGCCGAGTCGATGCTTTGGTATTGAAGCTGCGGCCGAGCCGCAATTTAGGTTATTTTTCCGGCACTACTTCCAGCCAGTAGCCGTCCGGGTCTTCGATGAAGTATATGCCCATGTCTGGATTTTCATAGCAGATGCAGCCCATTTCCTCGTGGAGCCTGTGCGCCGCCTCGAAATCCTTGACCGTGAAGGCGAGGTGGAATTCGCACTCGCCGAGATCGTAGCGCTCTTCGCGGTCGTGCAGGTAGGTCAGCTCAAGCGTGAACGGCGTCTCTCCGTCGGTGAGATAGACGAGAGTGAAGCCTTCGCGCTCGACGCGGCGCGCCTCGGCTAGGCCGAGCGCCTTTTTATAGAAATCAAGGCTTTTCTGCAAATCGAGCACGTTGAAGTTGAAGTGGTTGAATCTGAAGCCCATTCCAAACACCTCCTACATGAACGCCCTGTTCAGAATGAAGAGCACCGCAAGGCCGTAGAGCAGCCAGTTGACTTCGCGTCCGCGGCCCATGAGGACTTTGAGCGCGACATAGGAAAGCACGCCGAACTCGATGCCGGCCGCGATGCTGTAGGCGAAAGGCATCATAAAGAAGGCGATGAGCGCTGGGAAGAACTCCGTCCAGTCGGTGAATTCCATCTCCTTGAAGCCCATCATCATGTAGCCGCCGACCATGATGAGCGCGGGCGCGGTGGCGCATGCCGGGACTATCGATATTATCGGGTTGAAGAACATCGCAAGCAGGAAGAGCACCGCGACCGTAAGAGCAGTAAGGCCGGTGCGTCCGCCCTGCTCGACGCCGCTCGCGCTCTCGACGAAGGTCGTGACGGTCGAGGTGCCGAGGATTGCGCCCGCCGTCGTGCCTATAGCGTCGGACATGAGCGCCTGGCTCGCCTTCGGCAGGCGGCCTTTTTCGTCGAGCATGTTGGCGCGGCTCGATACGCCGACAAGAGTACCGACTGTGTCAAAGAAGTCAACGAAGAAGAAGGCGAGCGTGACGCTCCAGAAGGCCGGCTGCATGAGCATCGAGAAGTCCATCTTCATGAATATCGGCGAGAGCGACGGAGGCATCGAGACGATGCCTTCGGGCATTTTAGCGACGCCGAGCGGTATCGCCAGCGCGGTTACGACGACGACGCCGATAAGGATGCCGCCTTTGACGCGGCGCGCTTCCAGCGTGACCATGAGCAGAAGGCCGAGGATGGAGAGAAGCGCCGGGACGTTGCCGCTGAGCTTTCCGAGGCCGAGGAGCACCGCCGGGTTGTCAACGATTATGCCGGAGCCCTGCAGTCCGATGAAGGTGATGAACAGCCCGATACCAGCAGAGACGCCTATTTTGAGCGTCTTGGGTATCGAGTTGACGACCTCTTCGCGGACCTTGGTGCAGGTGAGCACGATGAAGATCACGCCTTCGACGAAGACCGCGGCGAGCGCGACCTGCCACGGTATGCCCATGCCGAGGACGACCGTGAAGGCGAAGAAGGCGTTGAGCCCCATGCCCGGCGCGAGCGCGAACGGGTAGTTCGCGAGGAAGGCCATAAGGAAGGTCGCGAGCGACGCGCCGAGGCACGTTGCTACGAGGACGGAGCCAAAGGGCATTCCGGTCTCGGAGAGTATGCCGGGGTTGACGAAGATGATGTAGGCCATCGTGACGAAGGTCGTGATGCCCGCCATGATCTCCTTGCGCACGTCGGTGCCGTGTTCCGAGAGCTTGAACTGCCTCTCAAACCAAGAGTTCATGAAAAATTCCTCCCAAAGAAATTTTTTCGCGCCGCAAAAGCGGCGAAAAATACGGCACTATTATACATCTATTACGCGAAAATAACCGCAAAGCGTCCGTAAACGCGCGCCGCCGCGCGGGAAAATACAAACGCGCCCTATTCGTAAAATTACTGATTTTGCGTCCGCGCCCTTGCATTTGCCCCACCGTAAACACGATAATAATATCGGTAGAAGGAGAGAAGAATATGGGCTACTTTACCAATCAAATAAGAAAGTCATATTACGCGGCCCTTCTCACGGCCTTTTACATCGCTCTTCAGGCGTTCATTCTGCTGACGGACGCCGGCCCCGCGTCGCCCAACCTGCGCGACGTGCAGAGCGCGTACATGATGCAGACGCTCAGAAGCGTAAACGACGACGCGACGGTCTCTCAGCGCGCGGCGTTCGCCATGTTCTTCGCGGCTTTCGGCTCGGCGATGCAGCCTAAGCCGCTGACCGACGCTTTTTCGGATGGGCTCGACGCGTTTTTCCGCCGTCTTCCGGCGTGGGCTTTCTGGAACGCGGAGATAGGCGCGGCGCAGGAAGCGCGCGCGTCTGCCGATATGGTTTTCAGGAAATAACTGTACCCTTTCCCCACCTCATAAATTCTCTTTTCGGCAAATAAATTCCGGCAAACGGCATGAGCGCGCAGCTGCGCTCGCAACGGGCGCGCCCGCGTCCGGCCTCCGCCCCGCGTGCAGGGACGGGCGGCGAAGCTTCTCGTCAGGAGGAATGATACAATGCAGCTTCTTCACGCTGGACTTGACATAGGCTCGACTACGGCGAAGGTCGTCGTCCTCGACGAATACGACAGAATAATATTCAGCAGATACAGCCGCCACTTCGCGGACATCCGAGCGGCGGTCAGCAAACTTGTAAACGAAATGAGAGACAGGTTCTCCGGCTCGCGCTTCACGCTCGCGATGGCGGGCTCGGGCGCGCTCGAGCTCGCGCGCGGCATGGACGTGCCGTTCACGCAGGAGCAGATCGCCTGCACGGCGAGCATCGCGCGCTTCCTGCCCGGCGTCGACGTCTGCATAGAGCTCGGCGGCGAGGACGCGAAGATAACCTTCTTCGACCCGTCGGGCGCTGAGCAGCGCATGAACGAAACCTGCGCCGGCGGCACGGGGGCCTTCCTCGACCAGATGGCGACGCTCTTCGGCACGGACGCGGCGGGGCTCAACGAGATGGCGAAGGGCTACAAGACTATCTACCCCGTCGCCTCGCGCTGCGGCGTCTTCGCAAAGACGGACGTGCAGGCGCTCTTGAACGACGGCGCGTCGAAGCCCGACATCGCGGCCTCGATATTCCAGGCCATCGTCAACCAGACGATAAGCGGCCTCGCCTGCGGGCGCAGGATACAGGGGCGCGTCGCGTTCCTCGGCGGGCCGCTCTACTTCCTTTCGGAGCTGCGCAAGCGCTTCTCCGAGACGCTGAAGCTGCCGCCCGAGCAGTGCATATTCCCCGAGAATCCGCACCTCTTCGTCGCGATGGGCGCGGCGATAAGCGCGAAGCAGTACGGCGCGGTCGCCGCCGACGTGCTGCAGAAGCGCGCGGAGCATTTCTTCATATCGCACAAGGACGAGAAGCACTCGATACTGCCGCCGCTCTTCGCCTCTGAGGCGGAGCTCGACAGCTTCAAGGAGCGCCATTCCAAGTGCGCGGCGAAGCGCGTCGACATAGCGGCCTACAAGGGCGACGCCTACCTCGGCATCGACGTCGGCTCCACGACGACGAAGGTCGTGCTCATCGGCTCGCAGGGAGAGCTCCTTTTCTCCCGCTATAAAATCAACGGCGTCGGCGAACCCGTCAAAACCGTGCGCGAAGTCCTTTCCGAACTTTATTCCGTAATGCCGGAGACCGTGACGATAAAGTCAAGCGGCGTCACCGGCTACGGCGAAAAGCTGATACAGGCGGCATTCGGCATCGACACCGGCGAAGTCGAGACTGTCGCCCACGCGCGCGCCGCGGGCTTCGTGCTCCCGGGCGCGGATTTCGTCATAGACATCGGCGGACAAGATATGAAATGCCTGCGCATCAAGGACGGCGTCATCGACGGAGTATTCCTCAACGAAGCCTGCTCGTCGGGCTGCGGCTCGTTCCTCCAGAGCTTCGCGAAGTCGCTCAACATGGAGATGGACGAGTTCGCGCGCGCCGCGGAAAAATCGGAAAACCCCGTCGACCTCGGATCGCGCTGCACGGTATTCATGAATTCGCGCGTTCGCCAGGCCCAGAAGGAGGGCGCGGCCATCGAGGACATCTCCGCTGGCCTCGTCTACTCCGTCGTGCGCAACGCACTCTATAAAGTTTTGAAAATAAAAGACCCGTCGGAGCTGGGCGAGAAAATCGTCGTCCAGGGCGGGACCTTCAAAAACAACGCGCTGCTGCGCGCTTTCGAACTTGTCACGAAGCGCGACGTGGTGCGCCCGGACATATCCGAACTCATGGGAGCCTTCGGCGCGGCGCTCATATCGCGCGACAACGCGCCGGAGCGCAGCAGCCTGCTCGGACGCGAAGAACTCGCGAACTTCAAGGCGGACAGCACGACGCGCCACTGCGCAGGATGCGGCAACAAATGCCTCCTTACGCTGACGAAATTCGGCGACGGCAAGACCTACATATCGGGCAACCGCTGCGAACGCGGCGCATCCGTATCGGAGAAAGGAGCCCTGCCGTCGAACATCTTCGCTAAAAAATACCGCCGCCTCTTCGACCACTACACGCCGCTCGCGGAAGCGGAGGCGCCGCGCGGCGTGATGGGCGTGCCGCGCGTGCTCAACATGTACGAGGACTACCCGTTCTGGTTCACCGTGCTGACTAAGCTCGGATTCAGCGTGCGGCTGTCGTCCAAAGCGCCGGACGAAAACCTCGGCATCGACACGATACCGTCGCAGACCGTCTGCTACCCCGCGAAACTCGTCCACAGGCACATCACGGAGCTGCTCGACGCGGGCGTTAAAAACATCTTCTATCCCGTCATGCTGCGCGAGACGAAAGAATTTGCGAACGCGCAGAAAAACTACAACTGCCCCGTCGTCACCGGCTACCCCGACGTCGCGCTCCTCAACATAGACAGAATCCGCGAAGAGGGCGTCAACTACATCAAGCCCGAACTTTTTATCGAATCCGACAAAAGCGTCGCGCTGGCGCTCAAATCCTCGCTCGCACAGTTCGGCGTCACCGACGGCGAGATAAAGTCCGCGATAGCCGCGGCGCGCGAAGAGATGGCGCGCTACAAGCGCGACATAGAGCAGTTCGGCCTTGACGCGCTCCACGAACTGAAACAGCGCGGCGGCGTCGGCATAGTACTCGCGGGACACCCGTACCACCTGAGCCCAGAGGTCAACCACGGAATACCCGAGCTGATCAACAGCTACGGCGTAACGCTTTTCACGGAAGATTCCGTCTGCTGGATGGCGAAAGATATAGAAAAGCCCGGCGACGTAGGCGCGGTCGACCAGTGGGTCTACCACTCGCGCCTGTACCGCGCCGCGATGACAGTCGCGTCGCATCCCGACTTCAAAGACGTAGAGCTCGTGCAGTTCAACTCCTTCGGCTGCGGCCTCGACGCGATAAGCGCGGAGCAGACGGCGGATATCCTGACTCGCGCCGGTAAACTCCACACTTTGATAAAAATCGACGAAGGCAAGAACAACGGCGCGGTCAAGATACGCATCCGCTCGCTGCTCGCCGCAATAAAAATGCGCAAAAACAACCCCGAGGCCGTAAGCGACGCCCCGCGCGCGGAAATCACGCGTCCGCGCGTGACAGAGACGAAAGGACGCGTGCTGCTCTGCCCGCCGCTTTCGAACTACCACTTCCAGTTCCTCGGCGTGGCCTTTGAAAACGCCGGCATAAAGCTTGAGGTTCTGCCCGAAGGCACGCGCGAGACGGTCGAGCTCGGCCTGCGCTACGTCAACAACGACGTCTGCTACCCCGCGATGATGGTCGTCGGCCAGTTCATACAGGCGCTCAAGAGCGGGCAGTACGACCCGGACAACACCGACTGCCTCTACGCGCAGACCGGCGGAGCCTGCCGCGCCAGCAACTACGTCCACCTGCTGCGCCGCGCGCTCGACGCGGCGGGCTACCCGCAGGTGCGCGTCCTCGCCGCGAATCAGCAGAAAGGCGGCGACGCGGAAAAGCTCGAAGTGCCGATCGGCACCTATTGGCGCGCGCTCATGGCGATAAACTACGGCGACGTGCTCATGCGCCTGCTGCTCCGCACCCGTCCTTACGAAAAGGAAAAGGGCGCGGCAGACTCGCTCTATGAAAAATGGAGCGACGCGGCTCGCGAAAACGTCCGCGACGGAAGCTGGAACACATACAAGCGCAACGTCCGCGAGATGGTGCGCGAATTCGCCGCCGTCCCCGTCGACGGCGTCAAACGCCCGCGCGTCGGCATAGTCGGCGAAATCCTCGTCAAATACCACGCGAACGCCAACGAGCACCTCGTCGACCTAATAGAAAGCGAGGGCGGCGAAGCCGTCGTGCCGGACATGGCGAACTTCCTCTCCTACTGCATGTTCGACACCATCTATTCGCACCAGAAGCTCGGCGGACGCCTCCTGCCGCGCCTCGGCGGCGAGACCGCCGTCTGGCTGCTCGAACGCGCGAAAGCCCCGATAGCAGAGGCGATACGCGGCACGCGCTTCGGCGAAGCCCACGGCATAAAAGAGCTCGCAAAACTCGGCTCCTCCATAGTGTCCCAGTCCAACCAGGGCGGCGAGGGCTGGCTGCTCTCTGCGGAAATGATCTCGCTCATCGAAAGCGGAGTGAAAAACGTACTCTGCGTGCAGCCATTCGCCTGCCTGCCGAACCATATAACCGGCAAAGGCGTAGTCAAAGAGCTCAAACGCCGCTATGAGGGCGCGAACATCCTCCCGCTCGACTACGACGCAAGCGTCAGCACCACGAACCAGCTCAACAGAATAAAACTCCTCATGGCCACCGCGAAAGCATAAAACAGGCGTCTCACGCAGGCGGCGCGCTTTCCTCCCCAGGGAAGCCGCCGCCTTTTTTGCGCCGTCGCGCAGACACATATACAAACACAGCCATTATCGTCATCCGTATACCAATATATGTAATAAATTCATCGTGAGAAAAAAGCGTACTTTTTGTGCAATGCTAGGGTTGATTTTTATTGTACTTGCAACAATAATATCCCTGGCAAAATTAAGAACCATTTGCTGTTTGCCGTATGTTATGCTTTGATTTATAAAGTCTTGATAAGCGGTGCAAAAAGTACGCATTTTTCGCCGCGCCAGACTGCAACGAAGATAAAAGAACCTGCGCGCACGTTAATCACCGCGCATATTCTTTCGGAGGTCATGACGCTTGCTCTTCAATTCCTATGTTTTCATTTTTCTGTTTCTGCCTATAACCTTCGCCGTATGGCGGGCGCTGTGCGCCAGGAAAAAGCTCGTAGCCGCGATATACTGGCTGCTGACGGCCTCTTTGTTCTTCTACGGTTACTGGAACCCGCCGTATCTTCTGCTGTTGTTAGCGTCGATAGCAGTGAATTTCGTGATACAGAAGAAAATAGCGCAATCGCGCCCGTCGCCGTCGGCCAAAAGCTATATGCTCGCCGGCGTCGCGGCAAACCTGGCGCTCATAGGCTACTTCAAGTACGCCAACTTCTTCGCAGAAAACGTCGCCTCGCTCTTCGGCGCATCGTGGCATAATCTCGACATATTCCTGCCGCTCGGCATTTCGTTCTTCACCTTCCAGCAGATCGCCTGTCTAGTCGACACCTATCACGGGAAGCTCGGCGTAATGCCCTTCCGTCATTACGCGCTATTCGTTTCGTTCTTTCCGCAGCTTATCGCAGGCCCTATAGTTCTCGCTGACAAAATAATTCCTCAGTTCTCCGACAAAAAGATATTCTGCCTTTCGTGGAAAAGCATATGCGTCGGGATTACGCTGTTTTCAATTGGTCTTTTTAAAAAAGTCATAATAGCGGACACATTCTCCCCCTGGACGGCGCTCGCTTTCGAGGCCGAACATCCGCTGACGCTGCTCGAGGCATGGGGCGGCGCGCTCGCTTACACTATCCAGCTCTATTTCGACTTCTCCGGGTATTCCGACATGGCGCTCGGGCTAGCTTCATTCTTCAACATAAAGCTGCCGCTCAACTTCAACTCGCCGTACAAGGCGAAGTCAATCATAGACTTCTGGCGCAGGTGGCACATGACGCTTTCCGCTTTCCTGCGCGATTACCTCTATATCCCGCTCGGCGGCAACAGAAAGGGTAAGGCGCGGCGTTATGTGAACCTCATGACGACGATGCTGCTCGGTGGGCTGTGGCACGGCGCTGGCTGGACCTTCGTAATCTGGGGCGGGCTCCACGGGCTGTATTTGACGGTCAACCACTTCTGGCGCGAGCACAGCCCCCTGCGTCTGCCGTCGTTCATCGGCTGGCTTGCGACCTTCCTCTCCGTCGTCGTCGCATGGGTGTTCTTCCGGGCTGAGTCGGCGGGACAGGCCGTCGAGATACTCAAGGGCATGGCAGGAATGAACGGCTTCATTGTCCCGGCCGACTACGTCCCCGGCTGGCTCGCCTCTGCGCTTTCGTCGCTCGGCGTATCCGTGCTCGACTACACGCCGCTGTGGGCGTTCGAGCGGCGCGAGATACTGAACATCGCGCTCGCCGTCATCGCCTGCGCCGCCGCGCCGAACGCTTACGAAATAACGTCGCGCCTAAATTTTACAAAGAGACAATGGCTAACAGCCGCCGTTGTAGGCGTCCTCGCCCTAACGGCATCGCTCTCGCTATACCAGGTTTCAGAATTTCTCTATTTCCAATTCTAGGATGGTGCACCGGATATGTTGAAACGTAAATCATATAAAAAATGGACGCTTTGCTTTCTGTTTATATTCGCCGCTGTCACCGCGTCAGTAATGGCAATAAACTATGCCGTCGACCCGATGTGGTGCTTCAACCACGAAACGCCGTACGCTGAATGGCGGGAGTTTATCGACGAGAGAATACAAAAGGCAAATTTGCTGCGCTTCCGTAAAGACAAGATAGACACGCTGATTATAGGCAGCAGCCGAGTGATGCAGATGGACACTGACAAAATCGGAGACGGTGCCTTCAACTTAGGCTTAAGTTCGTGCATGCCGATGGAATACCCCATCTTGATGGAAATTTTCCACAAAACGCGAGGATACTACCCGAATAAAATTATTGTAGGACTGGACTTCTTCGGTTCAAAAGCCACATATTCTGACGGTACCAGAGAAAACCGCGCAGTTCCAACACTTCAGATGCTCAATGACAACACATTTATCTATCATATGGAAATATTATCAAGCATCGAGCTAAGCCGAAAAAGCATCAGCCTCATCCGTAAAAACATAGACATCGAAGAAGGGGGCATTGAATACGCCGACGTAAAATACAACGCCAGACATATGGGGGCAAGTGCTTATTATCCTCCTATCGAAGACATGGATCATAAAAAACATGTAGTCAGAACACTTTACGCCGACTTCAAAAGAATTTATGAATTTTTTCAGTATAATGATCGGTATAAAGAAGATATCTCAGCTCTAGTGCAACCGTCTATTAGAGCAGAAGTAAAACCGTTCGTCACTCCGGAAGGTACGCTGACGATGCGCCTCATAGCCGAAACGCCTGGACGACTTGACGACTACGAACGCATGATTCGCGAAACGGTGGAGGTGTTTGGCGGCGTTTGGAATTTCATGTACGTGAACTCCGTTACGTCGGACCATTCATATTGGCGCGAGCCGAGCCATTCGCTTGGTCAGGTCAACGATTGGGTGCTGGAAAGGATTTACGGTACAGGCAATCCTCCGGCAGATTTCGGCGTGTATGTCACGAAAGACAATATCGATGAACACATCAAAGAAGTCAAAGCACAACTTCTCGCGTTGCAACATCAAAAAGACTCATGGTGCGTCATGATGGAGGACTAACGCACACGTTTACCTATCCGTCAGGATAACATAAGCGCTTATGGTTAAGGCTGCCGCTTTTGCCTCACATATCACCGTGTATGTATCTTAAATAACTCCATAAAGCCGCGGATGGCTTTTGCGCACCGCTTTTTCAGAGGCTTCCTTCGCGCGTATCGCTCTGTCAGTATTCGAATAGAAGAGGTCTCCTTGACAAAATCATTGAAAAATTCCTCTCTGTTCAGATTTGCCTCCACCGATGTAAGCGCAGCCTCGTTGTGTGACAATGCTTCACTGACATCTGCATCAGCGATACGCATTTTGTCTTTAATCCGGGCTAAAAATTCCAGGCCCTTTTCTGTGTTGGTCAAGACGAATGACGTTCCTCTGCTGTCGTACATTTCCGGCATAACTTTTTCAATTCCCCAGAAATCGGCAAGAGTAATATCAGACGTTCTATTATCCCCTTTGAATCGACATGCATGACATGAGGGACGCAGGTACAAGTTGCGCAGAAAACCCTGCATATAAGGGTCGTCCTTTAAAACACATCGATACTCCGTTCCATCCTTAAAGGCCAATAAAATGGAAAATTCTCTCCAAGAAATCGTTTTATCCCGAAATGATATCCTTTTTATATCAGCATAATCTTTGGCTCCGCATATTTCGCGGACATAAGCATCCCATACAGCGGGACTGGGTACTCCGTGACAGACGAGGTCGACAGTCAGCAGATTCTCATGACGGCCGCCTAAATAGTTCAGCATTGCCGCCGTCTCGCATGGAGTGCCGGAAAAAAGGACTTGCCTCCCAGCAAGAACGTTTCTCTTCACATCGGCGAAGCAATCTCCTATGTCGCTTTGCACATACTTTGAGCCCCTGAGGCGCGGAAGCTCCGAAACATTATCCACGGCTATATGCTTGACGCTGAATCTCTCATCAAACGCCGCACCGTATACAACTCCGCCGTGCCGCAGCACCTCCTCTGCTAAAATCGAAAAAATGCCGCCCGAGGAACTCGACTTGCGAATGCTTTCGTCAATGCAGTACGCGGCAAACGCCGATACATTATCGCTGGCTTTTATTTTCCCGACACCGGCGCGGCAGACACTTACGCACGCTCCACATTCAACACATTTATCATCGGCGACAACTGGATACAAAAACCCCTCTTCATCTTTGCGCATATCTATCGCGCCGTTAGAGCAGACCGCCGCGCACGCCCCACATCCGCAGCATTCATATTTATGGTTAAAAAGCGCCGCACAAGCCACTATTTATCTCCCGTCCTTCAGCCCCATTGCTTCACGTAAATAACTAATCGCAACATTGCGTTCTTTTTCCAACAACTTATCCATGCATGAATAGTCTATAGCATAGAAGTCACTAGAAAAAATTTGAGGATATTTTCTCGTATCTTGACCAAATTTATGCAATAAAGTTTCTATTCTTGAATTCATCGGCTCTCTGCCAAATACAACAAAAGGTTTACGAAACAACATAGAAAAAACTGTGCCATGAAATGAGTTGGTAACGACAATACCCGCATTGTGAAAATATCCAAGGAAATCTTCTATGCCTATTCCGTACAGTTCCATATTATCCACATCATTTAAAGACACTATTTCAAGACCTTTTTGTGCTGCGGCAGAAGCAATAAAAGAATATGCTTCATCAGAAGGTCTTCCCAGAAAATAGGTCAACAGATAATTATTCTTTGGCAGTTGCGTATTAGTAACTTGCAGCCATTCATCTGCGGTAAGCATCATTGTTGGATCAATAAGTGTGAGAGCTTCTCTTCCAGTCAATTTCGTTATCAGAGCGCTGCCGGCTTCTTCTCTGCATGACAAATGCGGAATGCCAGACAGCATTTTTACAAAATAGCCTTCCTCATTGTCTGGAAGTACGGCGACACCAAAGCTTGGCGCATATGCGATTCGTTTCTCTGTTTCGGCAAAAGTTAAAAATAACTCAGGAGTTGCATGATTAAAATGAGGGTTCCATACCTGGTCGCTGCCGACTACGAAGAAATCATACTTTTCGTTCAACCCATGCGGAATATGACCATTGGATATTAGTCCGCCGTCAAGCCTCAGATGTTTCTCAGAAAAAGCTCTCAAGTTTTTTGCACGTTTTACTCGTTCTATTTTCAATTTCCCCTGAGCGCAGAATCGATATGTCGTAGCCGCTTTCAAACGCCGAATAAACCTTTCCGCACTTTGAGAAAACCGTGATTTGCAGTCGTCAGAATACTCAATCGTCACAGCTTCGCAGCCATATGTCGCTTTCTTTATGGTCTCCTGAACTGCGTAATGTTGAAGCCTGTTTCCATAGTTTTCATCATCCCAAACCGTTATGATGCCAACTTTCACTATTCATCATCTCATTTTTATTTATTTTTTATTAAAATAATTATATAAGTATACATATTGCGCAAGATATTTTCTCATATATAAGCTACATGCTAAATATGAAGAGATCGTTCCGTCACCGTATACCAATGTCCTTCAAGATCTTTATATGAATAGTACAGCTTCCAGCAGCTGTGCTCTTCGCTCTTTGCCAGCGCGGCTTTGTACAGGCTGTCCTCACCGGATTCGCGTATAGGGTCAAGCCGTTTTCCTTCGATTAAACGCCAGTTTATGCCGAGGTCACGACTCTCTGCGAACAATATCGAATGTCTGCCGTGCCCGTCCCTGGCGCACAGCGCCATTAGCAGTCGTCCGTTGTCTTGCTCCACATCGATGTGCCACGGCATAAGTCCGTCAGGCATACCGTTCAGTTCGACTTTGACGCCACTTGTAATTGAAGAGAGTTCGGGACATTCGGCGCGTTTTATTTCAAATATACCGGATTCTTCGTCTACATACCAGACATAGTATTTTTCATCCAATTTCAGCACGGACGGCGACATCAGCACGCCGGCCCTGTCTGTCGGATTCCGCAGTGAAATCAACGCTTTCGGTGCGCTCCACGAGATTCCGTCGCGCGTTTCCATAACATAGACGGATATCAGCAGACAGCCCTTTTCTTCGCGCACTTCGCGATATATCAGAAAGACGGTGCTGTTTTCGTAAAACAGCGCCGGGTCTGAGTTGTATCCGGTCCAGTCCGAAGGAGGCGCGACTACCGGAGATTTTCCGCCCTGGGGCAGACGCCATGAGACACCGTCGTGGCTCACAAGAAATTCAGGATTTTCGAAATAGACAATAGCCTTTGGAAACGGCGTGACAGTCATCAGATATTTCCATTTTCCCGCGCCGAAGCCTTCCGGCACATATATCACATCGGGATGTACCGTCTCTCCAAGGCCAGAGGTCATCGACAAGTCAAGAAGCGCCGCGCCGTCGCGGCATGAACGCGGCGGTACGGCTACGGTCAATCCTTCTTCATACTGGAGCCTATTCCAACGTTTCTTAACGCCGCCGCGCACCGATGCGAGAAAGAAATAAGGGAAGTTCGTCGTGAGCTGTAAACACAGCCTTGTCAATTCTCTTTTTATTTTGGAGGACTCCATGATTCACCGCTCCCAGTTATAATGTAGCGCGACGCTACAAAGTTTTCACAATGCTAAGAAATTGTCTGAATGCCGCTTCGTTCGTCTGATTTTCGAGCACCCAGCGCCTCGGAGTACAATTACGAAGCGCGGCAAGGCCGTCGCGCAGTTCCTCTACGTTATGCCACTTCATTCCCGTCTGCGGCGTAATGTACGGCGCTGCGTCGCGTCCGCGCGCGATGACGCTTTCGGATTCGTAGACAAGCGTCGGACGGTTCATCGACCACGCCTGTGTCAACGCCAACCCCTGCGTTTCACTGCCGCCGAGGATGACCGCGAAATCGCACCATTCTAGCATGTTTTTATAATCTGTCGGGACGTGCGAACCAGCCTTCAAAACTCTTACGTCAAAGCCACTTTGTGCTAAGCTGTTAAGCGTGTCTGTGGACACCTTATTGCCTTCCCCTTTGACGTAAAGCATAACACGGCTGCATATTGTCTTATCTTCTTTCAAATTCAACGGCGCCCATATACACTGATCCACTCCTGCAGGGCATACCTGTATGTTACGGATATTTAATCCATATTTAGCGGCTTCTGCCGTATATTCGCGTTTTACCCATTCAGATGCAACTATATAACAATCTATAGACGCGTCTCCTATTATTCCATCATGTTCATCAACAGTTTGAAAACATATCAACGGGCCGGCGATAAGTTTTTTAATTATGCCAGCACGGCGCATGGGCAATGTGTCTCGCAGAGCACGCCATGATCCCGGTATATAGACTATAGTATTATTCAGTTCTTGTTTAGAAGGATTTATTAGCAAATCAACTTCTTCAAAAGACGCAGCTCCCTTTATAAAGGAGTCCACCAAATCCTGATGACCACCAAGCGGAAATGTACATGTCCATGCTTTATATGCATCTCCGCGCAAAGTATATTTAAAATAATTGAAGCGCCTCTCACAATCTTTGGTGAAACGTTCCCATGATGCAAGAGGCTTTGTAAGGAATGAAATTTGTATATGTTCACAAAGTTTAGTACTCGGCATACGCGCATCCCCACGCAATAAATTTACAAATTCTCGTTACGATATTTTATGGCATAAAATGTCTTTAAGCCGAATATTCGTATAAATGGTCTATATATATATTTTCTGTGAAATCTCGTGCTGTAATCCATAATGTAAAAACGTTTTTCTATATCAGCTATGAGCTCTTCATCCCATACGCCTCCAAGTTTAATTCCACGAAAGCTCCGCCAATATATATATGATATTACACCTAGCAACGTTTTCCTGAATGCGTCGGAGAGATGCGGTGATTTTGAAAATTCCATCAGGGAATCGGAAATCTGTATAAGATCTGTAAAACAGCGCTTTGTTAAACGCACATGTGTAACAGACGTGTCTCGCATTCGGTATACGTATACACAAATAGGCAAATGGATAACTTTTTTCGCATACGAAAAAAGTTTAGGCGTCCATTCTTCATCTTCTGACTCTATGCCTTCAAAAAAATGCATGCCATTTTCAATTATCAAGCTATGTTTTAGAATTCTCGTGCATGACGAATTATTCATCAAATTTGCCTTTTCCATAATGGTAAAGACATCCTGCCCTGTCCCCAATGTACGAGGAAGCGTGCGCTCTTCATATTCAATAACGCCCGTATTATCCCAGAACAAGCACATTGCAAAATCAATGATATCAAATTCGTCGTCGTGCTTTTGTAAAAAATTAAATAAATCGTGAAAACCTGCTTTTAGCAAGTAATCATCGCTGTCAATGAAAAAAATATATTTTCCACATGATGCGCACAGTCCAACATTTCTAGCAGTAGATGCTCCACCGTTTTCTTTCTCTATAATTTTGAGAGGACTACCCATCTGTTTGTAATTTTTCAAAATCTCGCCGGTTTGATCCGTCGAGCCGTCGTTCACGACAATAACCTCAGTCAGCTCTGCGGCCTCTTCGGACATGCCGTCAAAAATTGAATCCAAACACTGCTCTATATAATCTTCTACGTTATATGCTGGAATGATTATGCTTAAAAGTTTGCCGTTTTCCATCGTCGCGCGCCTCCTTTCAAATTTTCAGCGCTGCGTCAAACGTTCGACCGCAGCAAACACTTCCGCCGCGTCTATATCTTCAAGGCACTGGCGCGAGCATTCGAGCTTTTCGCAGCCCTTGTTCGGGCAGCCGCAGAAGAAACAGGCGCCGAGGCTGTCCATGTATCTTGTGCCGGCGCCGGGGAAGTTCGGGCCGAACAGCCCGGCGACAGGTTTTCCGAGGGCGCGCGCAATATGCATAAGCCCAGTGTCGCCGGATACGACGGCGTCCATCATTGACGTCAGCGTAATGGAACCCTCTATCGAGGTACGCCCCACCATGTCGTTCACGCGCGGCGACGCAGTCCCGTCGCATATCTCACGCGCGGTTCTCTTTTCGTCGTCCCCGCTGCCCATAAGGTACATATCGTATCCGGCGTCCGACGCGAGGCGGCAGAATTCTATCCATCTCTGCACGGGCCATCTTTTTACAGCCGCGCTCGCGCCTATGGCCAAGCCGAGCTTTTTACCCTCTCGCCCGCAAAGCTCGGGCCATTCGTCGGGGGCTGGCGGCGGGCAAAGATATGAAGGGCAGCCGCACATTTCAAGCGATTTATCCAATAGATCCGAAAAATCAAAATTTGTATGAGTAAAGGGGAAACGATGTATGACGCAATAGCGCGTTTTAATGCCTGAGAAGAGGGAAAACAAACTGCTGCGGTCGGAGCCGTGCATGTCGATCAGAATGTCGAAGCCCATGCGGCGGATTTTTTTCAAAATTTCGCGATAGCCGCGGTTGCCGGTGTTCTTCCTGTCCCATTCTATTACGTCGTCTACCCACGGCTGCGCGCGCACGATGCCGGCGTACATGGAATCGGTCATCCACGTCAGGTGGAATTCGAGATGTTTTTCCTTTATCCGCATTGCGGAATAATTGGCGAAAATTATGTCGCCGAGAGAGGAAAATCTTAAAAACAATACTTTTTTGCGTTCTCCGCTCAAAGTCGTTCCCTCCGATTAAAAATATACAGAGCCCTTTCGCTAAAGCGTATGTTTATAACCTGTTATGACACGAGTATACAGCGCCGCCGTCTCCGCGGCAATCCGATCCGCGCCGAACTGCGCCGCGCGCGCAGAGGCGCCGGACGAGGCTTCGTTCAACGAATCGCACGACAAAACGCTGCCAAGCCGCTCCGCCATAGAAACTTCGCTGCCTGGCTCGGCGAACCATCCGCTCACGCCTTCCTCAACGATGTCGAGCGGGCCTCCTGCCCTCGTCGCTATTGCTGGCAGACCGCAGGCCATCGCCTCCAGCAGGACTATGCCGAAGGGCTCCGGAGTTTTCGAGGGAAGCACAAAGATGTCGGCGGCCCACATGTACGGGCGCACGTCCTGCGCAAAGGGGAAAATTTTTATTCTGTCGCTGAAACGCGCGCCGGATGCCAGCGCGGTCAGCTTTTCTTTTTCTTCTCCGTCGCCGATTATCCATAGGACGGATTTCTCTGCATCGCCCTCGTGCTCTGAAAGGTACATGTCGTAACCTTTGATGAGCACGTCGAAGCCCTTCCAGTCCACGAAACGCCCCGCCGCGAGGATGATTTTCACATCGCCGCCAACACTGTGGGCATTCCGCACTTCTTCACGCACACCTTCGTCGCGCGCGTATTTTGAAACGTCTATCGGGTTATGCACAACTGCGATTTTTGTTTCGGGAACGCCGAGGGAGATAAAATAGTCCTTGACCGACGTCGAGCACGCGGCGAAGAAATCTCCGTCGCGATGATATTTGAGCTTAGGGTATTTATCTATCGTCTGCAAAACTGGGATATGTTTATGCTTTCCCCACCAGCCGCCGATTTTCGCGGCGGACGAAAGCCGCGTATGTATCAGGTCGGGCTTAAATTCGTCTATGAATCCGCCGAGCTTCGTATTTGTCAACGGAAGCATTTGGGATATGGGGCGGCAGACTCCGAAGCTTACGCCGTTCTTTTCAAGCCTTTCCGTAAGAGTGCCGTAATCGCGGCAGGCGACGAAATTTTCCACGCCGCGCTTCGCGAGCTCCGACAGCAACTGCACCCACGTCTCGCCCCACGCCAGGTTGCTTTCGTCGACGTAGTGCAGGACTTTCATCGTTCAGCGCCTCCGTTGAAATTTTCGATAACTTCGCCGTATATCCGCTCGTCCGCATCGACCATCTTTTCAAGCGTTGGCACCGACGATAGCGGGATATTCAGCTCCGCGCGGCGCGATTTGATGAAACAGGCAATGGCTTCGCCCCACGCCGGAACGTCGCCGGGCGGCAGCAAGTCGGCGGAGCCGCCCGCCATTTCGCTGACCGGCGGAATGTCCGATGCTATGACTGGAATCCCTATCTGGACAGCGCGCGCCAGCGTCAGCGGCATTCCCTCTGTATACGAAGGGAAGAGCAGGCAGGACGAGCGCGCCATGAAGTCGTCGGTTTTGTCGGAATAGCCGTGGAAGGTCACGCGCTCAGTAAATCCGCGTTCTTTTGATATCTCTTCAAGCTCGGCGCGCATCGGGCCGTCGCCGAGCACATCGAGCGTCCATTCCATATCCTCCGGCATCGCGCGCAGCGCATCGTGCAGTCCCTTGACCGGCGAAAGCCGCCCGACAAAGAGGAACTTCACGGGGCCTTCGAGATTTTCTTCGCGCCAGTGGACCTTCGGCTCGTCGAGGCCGTTGAGCACGACCTGCGTGTTGGCGTAAAAGCAGTCTTTCATGCCTTCGCGCACCGCGTTGCTGACGCATATCACGCGCGCGGCGTCGCGGTAGGGCGCGTATATCCACGGAGACTTGTTGCCGAATACGACGTGCGCCGTCACGACGTACGGGACGCCCGCGCCCTTCGCCGCCCAGCGCGCAATCCACGCGGGGACGCGAGAGTGCGCGTGGATGAGCTGCGCGCCTTCCCGCCGCGCGAGCGCCGCAATCTTCCGCGAGCAGGCCCATATTGTGAAAGGATTTTTCTTATGCACGGGCATGTCGATGTGGCGCACGGCGGCGGAGAGCTGGCTTTGCATTTTGCCGCCCGCTGAAATTACGGTCACGTCGTGGCCGCGCGCGGCAAGCTCGTTCGAGAGGTCGATGACGTGCCGCTCGACGCCGCCTATGTCAAGTTCGGGGAGAATTTCGATGATGGTCATTATTTCGTCCTTCATTCCTTCATATGGAACATATATCATTTATTTTTAATGCTCACAACAATGACAAATAAGCATAAAATAAGTTGTTTATCTTTTATCCACTAACGTTCGCCGCCGAAGAACCTTTTGAAAAATATATGAGGCAGCGTCCATATATGGCCTCGGAATATATTGTCCGCTATCTGCTTTTTGATGCGTTTCACGCAGTCCGACGAATGCAGATGCGCGTATGACGACGTAGAGAGGTCGTGGAGCATTAGCCTTATCAGCTCGTTGTCGTCGCAGCAGTACGGAGTCATGCGCAGGTAACGCCAGTACAGGTCGTCGACGTAGGGACGAGTGCATAGCACCCACGGCTTCGCCGCTCCGCCAGCCATGTGCCATATCGAGCCTTTGAGACTTTCTTCTGTGGCATCGGCCGCGTCGATATGGTTGAATCGTTCGTCTATAAGCAGTTTGTCGTTCGCGAAGATATGGTTGAGGCAGTCCTGATCCGCAAGCGTGATGCACTTTTTATATTTTGCATAGAAGTCGCCGACTGCATCTAAAAAATCGTATTCCTCACGCATCTTCTTCAGATTCATCAGCAGTACTCCGGCGTTGAAGTATTCGCCGCGCTTGACGCCGAGCAGCCGCCACGCCTTGTCGAGCCGCCAAGGCAACGGCTTGCCTTTCAGATAATCCAGCGACCACACGTCGCGCACAGCCGCAACGGCGCGATCGCCGAGCGGCACGTTCCACAGCTCCGCGATGTCCATGTTGACGACGATGTCGCAGTCAAGGTAAATCATTTTGTCCTCACTTGACACATCCGGCAGCAGAAGACGGAAGAGCGTCCCGCGCATACCGTCGACAGTCAGGCGGCTTACGTCTATGCGCTCCGTATCAAGCAGATTTTCCACATTGATAAAATTTAGCTCCTGTTCATAGGACGAAGCCAGAAGCTCCAATTTAACGCGGTTTTCGTGTGTCAGAGTGTCGTCGTGAACAATATGCACGCACACGCGGCTTTCGGTATTGGCGAAGATGGACGCCATAGTGACCGCCGCGTGACGGCAGTATGTGCCTCTGGGGTCGCAGAATGCAAGAGCTGCGTGGATTTTATCGTTTGTCCTCATTTGCTCCTCAACCTATCATCAACGAATCACAGCGGCGGAGATTAATATATCACTCCGCAGAAAACGTATGCGGCACACAGTCGTTTTCTTTTGCAGCCGCAGACGGAAGCGCCGCTATTATACCCATCGACGCCCAGAAAATGACCGCCAAGTCTCTCCGCGCCTCAAACACGTCGCCGGTAAGCCCGTAAATCAGCTGTCCGCCGAGCATCACAAGGAAAATCAAATGCCACGGCACACCGTTTTCAATACGGAAGCGCCCGCGCCAGCATTTTTTAAGCATCATCGCAAGCACCGCCAAGAACAGCAGCATCGACGGTATGCCGGAGGATACCGCAAGCTCCAGGTACATGTTATGCGCGTGGCTGCGCGCCACGAAATCTAGCTTCGCATACTCCGCGTTTTCTTTCAGAGCCTGCCCGTAAACCTCTTCCAGATTTTTTCTTCCGTATCCGGCTATCGGCCTGTCGGCAACCAGGCCGGAGACTATGCGCCATATAGCGGATCTGTGGTTAGTCAGAGAATTCGCGTCCTTAACCGATGATATCTGACGAAGCTCGACTTCGAAGCGCTTCTGTATCGCTCCGCCGGAGACGTAGTTGAATGCCACAAGCACCATCAGGCCGGCGAATATTCCGGCCGCGATGCTTATAAGCTTGATTTTCCCGGCACGGACGGCATAGTAGAGAATGAACGGCAGCATACAGAACACAGTGAGCCATGCGCCGCTGGCGAAAGAGATAAACAGAGTAACCATGCTGACGATGCAGGAAAAATATTTTAAGAAGCAGCGCTTTTCCCATATCCACATGCTGTAGAAGAAAATATACGGGACGGCGAGCACAGGATACAGACCGAGTGTGTTGCCGTTCATCGTGAGTCTTTTCGGAAGAGCGAACGGGAGCGGCACGTAAGCCTTGATGATTATCAGGCAGAAAATAAAGGTAGTAAGCGGGACGAAGAATCTGATGAACGTTTTGCGAGATTCCTCCGAGCTGAACAGACGCACGGCGAAGAAATAGCCCACAAGCAGTTCAAGATAGACGGAAGCCCCCTTGCCCCACGTTTCAAAGTCAGTCATGAAAAACACATTGATGAAAGCGCTCCAAAGAAAAAAAGCTGTCAGCGCTATGGAGATGCCGCGGCATGTTTTGTCATTGAAGGAAACTATAGGCTCTTTATGACGTATACGTCCGTAGACCAGCAGCCCGAGCGTGAGGACGTAGCCTGTATAGTGTACGGCCGGAGCAAATATGGTGAAGATTATCGACGTCAGGTAAATGCATCTTGCGGCGCTTTCGTACGAAACGTTGGAAAACTTCATTTGATGTGATTCTCCTCGGTCTATGTTGTCAACGTATCCATTGTAACATACACTCGTAGCAAAGTACGTTTTCAGTTTACAGCCGCAGTTGAATGTTTAAATCGTCTCTCCTCTAATAACCGGCGCAAACATTTTCTAATGTCTGGCGCTCATAAAGCACGTTCCCTACCTCCCCGCCAAACTCGACAGGTCGAATATCGGCAGCAGGACGGCGACTACTACGAAGCCTACGAGCAGGCCCATGACTAGGATTATCAGGGGTTCGGCGAGGGTGGCCCATTTCTGCATGGAGGACTGGGCGTATTCCCAGCAGCTTGCGCCGAGGCGTTCGGAGGTTTCGGCGAGGGTGCCGCCGGCTTCGCCTACCCGGATTACGGTGGTTATTTCTTCGGGGAAGGAGCCTTCTTTTTCGAGCGCCTGCGAGAAGCGGTAGCCTTCTTTTATGTAGTCCGCGACGGTTGAGAGGCGGCCCTTGACTGGGTCGAGGGGCTCGGTGAGCTTAAGCGCCTGGACGAGCGGGATGCCGGTGCGCAGGAGCGTGCCGGTCTGGCTGAAGATGAGCGCGAAGGTAAGGTTTTCGCGCGCTTCGCGGAAGAGCGGCAGGGAGATTTTTTTATGCTTGCGGCGCAAATAGAGCGCGAGCAGCGCGGCCGCCGCGGCGAACGGGACGATGCCCGCGCGGACGGCGTCGGAGACGAAGATGAGCATCCGCGTGATGAGCGGCAGCTGCGCGCCCGATTCTATGACGAGCGCGGTGAGGCGCGGGACGACGAAGCTGAGCAGGAATATGACGACGCCCATGCCGACGAAGAGCATGAGCACGGGATAGGTGAGCGCCGTCTGTATTTTGCGGCGCAGCGAAATTTCGTTTTGGATGAGTTCTCCGGCTTTCTCCAAGATTTCGCCGAGCGACGCGGATTTTTCGCCGGACTCGACCATTCCGACGAGGCCGGGGCGGAATACGCCGAGGGCGGCCATAGAGGCGGCGAGCGAGCGTCCGCCTTCGACGGACTCGCGCAGCTCGGTGTATATCGGCTTGAGGTTTTTGCCGCGCGTCTGGCGCTGGAGCAATTTCAGCACTTCGGTCAGAGACAGGCCGCTGCGCATGAACGACGAGAGCGTCGCGCAGAACAGGTGCTGCTCCTCGAGCGAGAGCTTTTTGCGGCGGCTTCTGCCTCCGAAGCTCCACGCGCGCGGCTTTTCTTCTTTTACCGAGACGACGGTGCAGCGTTCGGCGGCGAGCTCGCGCAGCAGGTCGTTCTCGCTCGCGGCCTCGCGGCGCACGGTTCTGCGCGCGCCGTCCGGCGTGTAGAGCTCGGCGCGGAAGAGCGGCACGGCTAGACCTCGCCGACGACGCGCAGCATTTCTTCGGGCGTCGTCTCGCCGTCCTTGACGGCTTTGAGGCCAAGCTCGAGCAGCGTCGAGAAGCCTCCCTTGCGCGCGAGCTCGCGCAGCTCGTGCGGCTGCGCGCCGCGCGCTATCGCCTCCTGTATCTCGGGCGTCACGTCGAACTGCTCGTAGAGGCCGAAGCGTCCCTTGTAGCCCGTGCCGCCGCATTCTTCGCAGCCGCGGCCGCGCCACGCGTGCTTGACGCCGTTTTTGCGGACGACGCCGGTCGTGTCGAACTTTTCTTTGCAGTGCGGGCAGACGCGGCGCACGAGGCGCTGCGCGACGACGCCGAGCAGCGAACCCGCGACGAGGTAAGGCTCTATGCCCATGTCGGTGAGGCGCGTGACGGCGCTGACGGAGTCGTTCGTGTGGAGCGTCGAGAATACGAGGTGGCCCGTCAGCGAGGCCTGTATTCCTATGTGCGCGGTGTCGAAGTCGCGCATTTCGCCTATCATTATGATGTCGGGGTCCTGGCGCAGAATTGAGCGCAGCGTCCCCGCGAAGGTGAGCCCCGCCTTTTCGTTGACCTGCACCTGGCCGACGCCCGGGAGGTCGTATTCTATCGGGTCTTCGACCGTGATGACGTTGACCTCGGGGCGCGCGAGCGCCTGCAAAATCGCGTAGAGGCTCGTGCTTTTGCCGGAGCCGGTCGGCCCCGTGAAGAGTATCATGCCGTTGGGTCGGCGGATGAGCCTTTCGAGGCGCTCGCGCTCGCCCGCCTTCATTCCCAAATCCTCGAGCGTGAGCAGGCCGCGCGCCTTGTCGAGAAGGCGGAGCACGAGCCGCTCGCCGTGCTGCGTCGGCAGCGAGCTGACGCGGATGTCGACGAGCCTGTCGCCGATGCTGATTCCTATGCGCCCGTCCTGCGGCACGAAGCGCTCCGCGATATCCATGTTCGCCATGACTTTTATACGGCTCGTCACGGGGGCCTGGTGGCCCTTCGAAAGCGAGTAGCGGTCGGAGAGCACGCCGTCGACGCGGTAGCGCACGACGACGCGGTCCTCGTAGGGCTCGATGTGTATGTCGGTCGCGCGCTCGCGCAGCGATTCCATGAGTATGCCGTTTACGAGGCGGACGACGGGCGCGTCGACGCTGTCGCTCATTACCTCCTGGCGCGCGAGCTCGGAGAGGTCGTCGACCTCTTCTATCGCGTTGAGCGTTTCCTGCCCGACGCCGCTTTTTATGTCGTAGAGCGAGCGTATGAGGCTCTGCACCTCGGCTGGCGGCAGCAGCGCCGCGTCCACGCGCGCGCCGGCGGCGGCGGCGAGCAGCTGCGCGTCGGGCGTCGCCGCGTAGTCCGATACGGCGACGGTCATCACGCCGCCCTCAAGCGAGAGCGGGACGACGCCGCGGTCGCGCAGGACGTCGAGGCTCACGCCCTCGGGGACGAGCGCGAGGATTTTTTCGGGATTTACGTCGAAGTCCCTTATCGAGCGCGCGGCCATTTTATTTCGCCGCGGGAGCGGACTGTTCCGCTTCGTCGCCGGGCTGCGGCGCGTAGATGAGCCCCTTCGGGTCAAGCATCTCGCGCGTCACGCCCTCTTTGCGCGTCGCCTTCTGGTAGTCGCTGTTGTTGCGCTGTATCAGTATGCGCTCGGCTTCGCTGAGCTCCTGACCGTCGCGGATTATGCGGTCCGTCACCTGCGAGGCGTGCTCCGGCGTCTCGATGATGTAGGGCGTGAGGAATATCATGAGGTCCACCTTTTCGCGCTGTTTCTCGGTCGATTTGAATAGGTTACCTATGAGCGGTATGTAGGAGAAGAATGGCACGCGGTTTTTGAGCTCCTTCTCCGCTTCTTTGATGAGGCCGCCGATGATGACGGTCTGGCCGTTCGCGACGAGGACGGAGGTCTTGACCTCGCGCTTCGAGGTTATCGGCGTCGCGTTGTTGGTGGTCGTCTGGAGCTCCTCTATGCGCTGCTCTATCTCGAGCGCGACGAGGTTGCCGCTCCTGATGTGCGGCGTGACGGTGAGGATGAGGCCGACGTCCTTGTATTCGTAGCTGTTGGTTACGGAGTCGGTGTTGGCCTGGTTCGTCAGGCTGCCCGTGAGCTGCGGGATGACCTGCCCGACCTGCAGCGAGCTTTCGAGGTTGTCTGTGCAGAGCAGGCGCGGCATGGAGAGGACGTTTATCGCGTCGAAGCGGTTGAGCAGGCGGATGTATGCGTACATGAGGCCCGCGCCCTGGGTGTTGGTCGTGGTAACGGCGTTGCCCTGCATGTCGTAGGTAACGTCCTCCTGTGTCATTAAGCTCTGATACAGCGACTGCACATCAGACGGCACGCCCGTGTTGCCGAGCTGGACGTTGCCCGCGATTACAGCGTCTCCCATGAGGTCGCCGCCCCAGGCCGCCCAGTCGATGCCGGCGCTGTTGAGCTTGTTGAGGCTGACCTCGGCGATGAGGCCGCGCAGCATGACCTGCTTCGGCTGGGTGTCGAGCTGTTCGAGTATCGACTTAAGCGAGTTGTACTGCTCCTGCGAGGCGGTGAAGATGAGGCTGTTCGTCGGAAGGTCCGGGACGACGGTCGAAGGCACGCCGCCCTCTTTGTCGGGCGAGAGCTTCGCCGCGGTCGCTAGTATCTGCGAGAGCTGCTCCGCTACGGTCTTCGCGTCGGCGTTGTGCAGCTTGTAGACGTGGAAATTTTCCGTGCGCGAGGGCAGGTCGAGCTCCTTTATGACGCGCTCGGCTTCGCGCAGCCCCTGCGCCGAGCCGATGAGGACGATGCGGCCCGTGCGTTCGTCGGCGACGGCCATGAGCCCCGCCATCTTCGACGAGGCGTCCTTGCCCATCGCGTTCATCTGCGCCTCAAGCAGCTTCGCGTTCGCGTAGGAGAGCGGGACGACCTTTATCGCGCGGATGCTGTCGGGCGCGTCGAGCGCGCGGATGACGCTGACGGCGCGGTTCAAAAGCGACGCCTTGCCGACGAGCAGGACGGAGCTGCCGTTGCCGACCGGCGAGACCTGTATCTCTTTAATCGCGGTCTTGAGCGGCGAGACGACGTATCCCGCCTTGACGTAGTTGAGCGGCACTACCTGCACTATGACGGCCTCGCCCGGCGCGACGCTGCGGTCGCTCTTGACTACGGAGCCGGTCGTCACCGCGCCGCCCGAGGCGGGCGTGACCTTCGAGTAGCCGTCCATCTGTTCGAGTATGAGGTTGTTCATCTCGAGGACGGAGAGCATCACCTCGCGCGCCTCGTTGAGCGTGACGGCCTTCGGCGACACGACGGAGACCGTGCCCGTTATGCCGGGGTCTACCAGTATGTTCTCGCCCAAGAGCTCGGACATGAAGCGCAGGAATTTGACTATCTCGACGTCCTTGAAGTTGAGCTGGACGCGCCCCGAGGCGCGCATCTCGTTCGCCGCCTGCATGAGGTTCAGCTCCTCGCGGTCCGGCTCCGCCGCGTGCGCCGCGTGGCACGGCGAGAGCGAAATCGCCGCCGCCGTCAATAATATATAGATAAAACCTTTCCTTACCCGCATATCCGTCACTCCCGTTTAACGATGAAATTTTATCCCAAAGCCGCCCGCTGCGGGCCGTCAGTCTTCTTTTTCGTCCGCGTTCCCCTCTTCGGCCTCGCGGCTTCGCAGGGCGCGCGCATCCTTTTTCTCGTCCTCTTCCGATTCGAGATAGACGGTCAGGCTGTTGTCCTTCGCGTCGCGCACCGTTATCTCGCGCCAACGCACGCGGATTGTCTCCGAAACGTCGCCCGAGCGCGCCGCGCCGTCGAAGTTCAGCCCCTCGAGGTCGAGCCGCCCGAAGTCCTCGCCGAACATCTCCACCTCGCGATCCTCCGTCTCCCAGCGGATGTCTCCGCTCGTGCCGCGCTCGTCGAGCTCGCCGGTCAGTATCCCTATCTCTATCTCGCGCGTCTCGTCGAGCAGCCTTTCGCGTTCGCCGACCTCGGCGAGCGTGTTCTGCGACAATATCACGAGCTTCAGCGCCGCGGTGCATACCGTCGCGAGTATCACGACGGCGACGAGCACCTCTATCAGCGTAAAGCCGCCGCGCCGCACGCCGCTACTTCACCTGATAGCGCAGCTCGACGGGCTTTCCGCCGCGCATTACGGTCACGTCGAAGCGGCTGCCCGCCATCAGCGAGTTCAGCGCGTTCGAGGCGTCGGCGACGTTCGTGATGCTGACGCCGTTTATCGCGCTTATCACGTCGCCCTGCGCGACGCCGACGCGCGCGAGGACGCTGTCGGAGGCGAGGCTTTCGAGCTTCATGCCGGACATGTCGGGCGTCGGCACCATGCGTACCTTTGCGAGCTCGTCGTAGGGGTTCATCAGCAGCGCGTCCACAAGCTCGCGCGGCACGGCCCCTTCCTGACCTTCGGAGGCGGGCTCGAGGCCCGAGAAGTCGAGCTCCTGCTTCGCGGGCGCGCGCCGCTCCGTCTGACGGCGCGGCGCGTTGGAGCGCCGCGTGCGCCTGCGGCTGCGGTCGCCGGAGGCTGCCGCTTTGTCGCCGCCGCCCGAGAGCAGCAGGTAGAGCGAATGTTCGCCCGCTCCGTCGGAGAGCAGCGCCTCGCTGTATTTTATATCGGAGAGCGTGAAGCCCTCGACGCTCTGGCCCTTCAGCACGAGCCGCGTGTTTCCGGAGACCTCTATCCACGCGCCGACGCCGGGCAGGGTGCCGCGCAGCGTCAGCGATTTCAGCGTTTCGGGCGAGGCCTTCGCCGCGCCTCTCTTTTCTGTTTCCGCCGCGGCGCGCACGTCGGCGCCGAAGGGGTTTTCCTTCGTGAATTCGTCTATGCCGCCCGTGCGTCCCGCGTTCGCGAACGACGGGGCGCGGCGCGCGACGGCGCGCGCTGAGGCTAGGTCAGCGTCGAGCGAGGCGGACATCAGCGCCGACTCAAAGGCCGCGCAGAGGCAGTACCCCGCGAATATGCCGCAGGCGAAGAGCGCGGCGAGCAGCGCGCGCGCGGGGAGGGAAGCGCCGCTGCGGGGCGCGGGCGTCGCTTTGGCGGACGCCGCGGAATTTTCGGAGGCCGGTGCGGATTTGCCGCGGCGCAGCGCGGCGGAGAGCTTTTCGGCGAAACGCGGCTGTTTCATCGCTCGATCCTCCATTCGCCCTCTTTTACCTTCTTGAGCGGCAGCATGTTCGTCATGCGCAGCATTTCGAACATGCGGTCGAGCTCGGGCGGCGCTTTGACGAGCAGCCGCGCGCGCACGAGCCGCATCGCGGAGGGTGAGATCTCGGCCGAGCCGGAAATCGAAGTCGGCCCGGTGAAGGATATGTCTTCGACTATGATTGTATTCTCCGTCACGCGCACGGAGGCGCTGCCGGAGTTCCACTCTATCGGCTGGCGCGTCACCGGCACGAGGCTGCCGCGGCCGAAGGTCAGCCGTGCGCTTTTTTCTCCCGAGAGCAGCGACGAAAGTATGTCCGGCTCGACGGAGACCTCGCGCAGGCTCGCGCGCGCGACGGGGAGGTCGGCGTTCACGCCTTTATACGAGAAGGTTTTTTTGAAAAGCCCGGAGACTTCCGAGGACGAGGCCGTGACGTAGACGCCGCGCGATGCGGCCTCCTTCGCGGCGAAGGCGAAGAGCGACGAGCCGAGCGCGTCCCACGGGAAGAAAATTGCGATTCCGATTATAAGTCCGGCGAGAGCCGCGGCGGCGCGGAGAAGATTCTTTTTCATTCCGTCTCCCCCTCTATCGTCAGCGCGGCGTTGAGCAGCCGCCCGTCGCGCCGCGCCTCGAGGAGGCGCACCTCGGCGGTCTTGACCGTCAGGCCGCTTTTGCGTATTTCGTCGGCGAGCGACTCGAATTCGTCTGGATAGAGCCTGTTGACCTGGAGCGCAAGCCCCGCGGGCGACGACGAAAGCTGCGCCACCTTGGCCTGAAGGCCCGTCTTGTCCAGAATCGCGGAGACGGCGGTCAGCGGCTCCTCGGCGGAAACGACGCTGCGTTCGGGGTACGAGCGGAGCTCCGAAGCGCCCCGGAGCACCAGCTCCGCCTCGCGCAGCCGCGACTCGTTCGCGCTCTTCGCCGAGAGGGCGAAGCCGAACGCGGCAAAGAAGGCGAACCACACGGCGAGCGCCGCGAGCGCGAAGCGTCTGAAGCGCGGGAACTCCGGCGCGTTTTTAAGCTCTTCGAGATTGTGCAAAATCATTTGGCGCGCCCCCCTTCCGTGAGGTGGAGGCTGAAGCGCATGCCGCCGCCCGGAATCTGCTGCACGTCGCCGAGGCGCACGGAGAAGCCGTTCTTCGAGAGCGCCTCGCGCAGCGTCTGGATGTCATCGGTCTTTTGCGCGCGGCCCTCGAGCTCCGTGCGCTCTATGCCGTAGCGCAGCGCGTCGAGGCGCATCGTATCGGGCGCGGACTTCCACGCCGCGGCGACGCCCGCGAGGACGCCGTCGAACGAGAGCTGCACGCCGCCGCCCGAGACGGCGCGAAGCCGCCGCGTGACGGAGGTCAGAGGCGCGCGGCTTTCCTCGCCGAGCGCGAGCGAATATATCTCCGACGGTGCGGAGGCGAATGAATCCTTCATAAAGACGTTCTGAACGAGAAGCAGCAGCGACAGCGCGAGGCAGAAGACACCTGCCGCCGTGACGGCGCGCAGGGCGGAGAAGGCCGACGCGAAGAAGCTCTCACGCCGCTCCGCCGCGGAAGCGCCGCTGTTTGAAAAGTCGAGCGCCGCAATCGACGGAGAGGCCGAGAAGGTCGCCTCGCCGGCGCGCTGGAGCTCCGCGGGCGATATGCCGTCCGCGTCGAAAATCCTGACGTTTTCCGCGGCTATCTCGCCGCCCGCGGACTGCGCGTAGCCGCGCATCCAGCGCACGGCATCGTCCGGCGCGCATTCGCCGTCCGAGAAGCAGCGGTAAAGCCTCGGCTCGTAATCCTCGGCCCACAGCGCGCAGGAGCAGCCCCCCTCGCGCCAGACGACGAGGCCGCAGCCGTCCGTTTCCGAAAGCAGGGCGAGCGGCGCGGGGATGAAGGCGGCCTTGTCGCCGAGCCGTTTTTCATAATCTTCTATCTCTGCGCGCGAGGCGAACCACGCCGCGCCGCGCGTCGAAGAAGCGCCGCGCTCCGTCACCTGCGCCGCCATGGAAAGCGCGGCCCCCGCGCCGGTCAGCGCGCGGAATTTCAGCTCGAGCGCGCCGCGCAGCCCAACCTTCCGCCCGAACGGGAACGAAAAAGGATAGGCTGCAGCGGTGCGGAACGGCACGCAGCAGACACGCCGCTCGCCCGGCGAAAGCGGCGCGTCCGCAAGACGGGCCGCAGTATAGAATTTTACCTTTCCGTGAAAAGAGGGAGCCTCCGCCGGGATCAGGGAATTCAGCTTATCTCTAAAATCTTTCATCAACAGATATCTCACCCTTCCGGCAGTCTATTCTTCCCAGCTGTATGCTCCGGTGCCGCCGCGTTCGACGACGACCCTGTAGTTCCTGACGTTTCCCGCCCCGTCGGAGACCTTGACGCTCAGCAGGAAATGCGTGCTCTCGAAGCCGATGATGTTCGCGAGCTTCGTCGTGAGGCTCGCGGGAAAGCCCGGCACGTTCCGCAGCCCTTCCATATCCTTTATAGGATTCACGAGGCGGTAGGCCGCGATGCTGCGCGCGTGCGACGGCGTCAGCGCGTCGTCGAGCACGGCCAGCACCTCCGGCGCGGCGACGTTGACGTTTATCTTCTCGCCGCCGACTACCGTCACGTACCGCGCGAGGCCGCCGGGTATCTCATCTGTGCCCCAGAGCACGCCGTCCGTTATCTCCGGCATCGCGCGCAGCTCGCTCAGGTCTGAAATCATCCTGTTGATGTTCGTCTCGCGCTCCGCGCCGCCGAGCCTCTGGTCCGTGTCGGCGTCTATAAAGTCGACGACCTCCCACGCGAGGCGCGGAAGCTCGAGCGCCTCCCAGACGTTTTCCCATGCCGTCTCGTATTCGGAGCGCGGCGTCACGCCGTCCGGGAGCAAAAGTCCGCTTATCGGTATTTTATCATTTAACGGGCGCACTTGCACTTCCGCCGTGTAGTCTCCTATTTCTAATTTTACATGTTCGTAAGGATCGTACAGCGATTCCGTAGGGCCGTCGCAGCCGTTCCGATCCTCGGCTATGCGCCGGCTCATTATGTTCACGGCTATCTGCGCGGCGTTCCGAAAGCGGTATATCCTTTCGCGCGCAGCCTCCGCGCGCGCCTCCGTGCGCGCGAACCAGGCAAAGGCCGTCGCCGCGGTCAGCAGCGTCGCCGAGGCGATCATCACCGAGACGAGGATGAAGCCGCTACTTCTCCGCATTGACGAACCTCTCCGTGCGCACGTAGGAGCCCTCCGCGAGCACTATCTCCGCGCGAAGGATTTCCGGAAGCCAGCCCTCGTAGTCCTCCTGCTCCCACTCGTCGCCGTGCGGGAACCAGAAGCGCAGGCCGCGCGCCGTCGATAAAATAAGCTCGCCGTCCTTCGCCTCGAGGTCGTCGGGGTCGATGTCCATCGGCTCGGGAACGTCCGCCGACTCAGCGCCGAATATGTCGCCCGACTGCGCGTGCAGCGACGGCTGCCCGCATATCACCCAGCGGTAAAGGCCCGGCGCGTCGTCGCTGAAGGAGTCCTCGGGCAGCACGCGGTAGACGACGACGCCAGCGCTCTTCCCCTCGTACTTCGGCGCGGCGCTCCACATCACAAGGCGGTCGTCCGCGTCGTTTCCGAGGCTCTCCTCGTGTATTATCCTGACCGATTGGAACGACGGATTGCGCAGCGCGAGCCGCAGGTCGCGGTACATCGCGTCAGCCGCGTCGCGCGCGTTGTGCCGCCGCCCCCAGCGCGCCTGCGCCTCTTCGAGCGAGCGCACCGTCACGACGAGCGGCGCGAGCGCCGCCGAGGCGATTATCCCGACGAGGCCGACGACCAGAAGTATCTCTATGAGCGTGAATCCGCGCGCGCGTCTATTTTTCATCGCGGGACGCTCCGCCGCCTGCGGTGACTTTTTTATACGAGCTCGGCGAAAGATATGTGACGAGCTCGCTCATCAGCGCGAGGTCGTTCGTCTCGCGCGCGTAGCGCAGAAGCTCGACGAGCTGCTTCGCCTGCGGCTTCGTCCGGAAGCTGCGGTAAAGCGCGCCGATTCCCGCCTCGAGGTCCTCGGGGCGCTTCGTCGCCCTCGCTGTTGCGATGATGTGATAGGCCAGCTGTTCGCCCGCCTCGTCGCGCTCCATGAGGCTCTTACGCGCGCGGTTGATGAACGAGGCCTGGAGCGCCGCGTCCTTCGTGCGCACCGCCGCGAGCAGGTACCTGTCGGCGCGGCAGCCGTTATAGAAAAAGACGAGCCCCGCCGCCGCAACTACCGCGACGAACAGACCGAACACGCGGTAGACGAAATCGCTGCGAATCTCCTGCCACGAGGCCGCCGACGTGAAAAGCTCGCGGTTCGCCCACGCGAAGGCGAGCGACATCCATATCGCGTTCTCGATGCGGTGGAACGGGCGGCTGAAAAGCGCGTCGAACCATATCAGAAAGAGCATCGCGCAGCCCCACATAGCTCCGGGCGACAGGGTCCTGCGCAGCGTCAGGGCGCGCGCGAAGCTCCAAAGCCACCACGCCCCCGACGCGAAAAGCGCAGCCGCGCCGAAAATTCCGAGCTCCGCGAGAAGCTGCAAATATTCGCTGTGCGCCCAGTAGGTGAACTGCCATTTAAGCTCCGGGTGCGTCTTGAAGGCCTCGCGCTGGCCTTCGAGGTAGTGCCACTTATAGTGGCCGAGCCCCGTGCCCGCGAGCGGATGGAGCTTGAATACGTTCCAGCTCGTAATCCATATCTCGCGCCGCGCGCCGATGTTCGAGGTGTTGAGCAGCATGTCGCTCGTCTTGTTTATCAGCGCGTATGCGCGGCTCCAGCCGAAGTATGCCGTGCAGACGTTGACCGCGAGCATGAAGACGACGAGCGCGAAGGCCGCGCCGATGCGCCGCGCGAGCGCGCGCCCGTCCTCGCGGCAGCTGCGCGCGGTCAGCGCGAGCGCCGCAGTGCCCGTGAAGAGCGCGAGCATGCCCGCGCGCGTCGTCGAGTTCCAGAGCCCCCACGAGTTGAAGGCGAGCATGAAAAGGTTCGTCCACATCGGCAGCCTGCGCCGCGCGCAGCCGCAGAGCGGAGACGAGTAGACCATGTGAAGGTATATTCCGTTCATCGCCGCCATCGCCATCCAAAGGCCGAACATCTCCTGCTGTCCCGTGTTGCCGATGTAGTTGCCCGGCACGTTCATTATCAGCGGGCAGATATCGTTCATGTCGCGTATCAAAAGCTCGGCGAAGACGACGTTCACGACGGCGTTGAGGTTCGCAAGCCAAAGGACGCGGCGCAGCGCCGCCTGCGAGCCGAAGAGGTTGTAGCAGAAAATATAGGCGGCGAGCAGCGACGCGAAGAAGAACCACTCCTTGAAGTATGTCGACCAAGCGAAGATGTCGCACCAGAAGGGCTGCAGAGAGACGAAGGCGAGCAGGCCGAGCCATACCGCGCCGAAGAGGTCTAGGCGGAAGCCCGTCCGCTCCGCGCCGAAGAGCGCGAGCATCGAGCCGGCTATCAGCGACACGAGCGCGACGGGGACCATCGTCCACGCCCATTTCATGATGTGCAGCGTGTCGAACCAGTCCGCGCCGGAATATATGAGATTTGGAAGAGCGAGTGAAATAAAGACGAGCGGGTAAAATATCCAAAGCGGCGCAAGGGCGCGCGGCGCTCCGCCGTTCAAGAGGCCGAAGCCGCCGCCTAAGCTTTCGTCGTTTTTTGCGCCGTTCTTTGCAAAAGCTTTCATTTTCAGAAAAGGCGCGCCGCTACATCGACGCGCCGTAGACGTTTTCAAATTTCGCAAACTCGCGGAAGAATACGAGGTCGACCTTGCCGGTCGGGCCGTTTCTGTTCTTCGCGACGATGACCTCGGCGGTCGCGTCCTGCGAGTCGTTCTCCTGCGCGTAGTAGGCTTCGCGATAGAGGAAGAGCACCATGTCCGCGTCCTGCTCTATGGAGCCGCTTTCGCGAAGGTCGGAGAGCATCGGGCGCTTGTTGTTCTCGCGGCGCTTTTCGACGTCGCGCGAAAGCTGCGAGAGCGCGATGACCGGGACCTTGAACTCGCGCGCTATGCTCTTGAGCGTGCGCGAGATTTCCGAAACTTCCTGCGTGCGGTTTTCCATGCGGCGGGCCGCCATCATGAGCTGAAGGTAGTCGATTATGATGAGGCCGCGCCCCTCGCCGTGCTTCGCGAAGAAGCGGCGGCAGCGCCCGCGCAGCTCGAGCGTGTTGAGCGGCGAGCTGTCGTCGATGAATATCGGGCTTTTTTCTATTTTTTGGGCGGCGCGTTTGAGGCTCTCCCACTGCTCGCTCTGCTGGCGGCGGCTCTCGAAGAGCTCGATGAGGTTCACCTTCGCCTCGGCGGAGAGCATTCTCTGCGCTATCTGCTCCGCGGACATTTCAAGGCTGAATATGAGGACGGGGACGTTCTCCTCGCCCGCGGCGTACTGCCCGATGTTGAGCGCGAAGGCCGTCTTCCCCATCGCGGGACGCGCCGCGACTATGTAGAGCGCGCCAGGCTGTAGCCCCGCGGACATTTTATCGAAATCAGGAAAGCCGGTCGGCACGCCCGTGATGGCGAGGCCGCCCGCAAGACGCTTCTCGATGTCCGACATAGCGGACCGGAGCACGTCGCTGGTCGAGCGGATGTTCGTCGTCCTGCCCGTGCGCGATATCTCGAAGACCTTCTGCTCCGCCGTCTCGAGCGCCTCGTCGACCTCGATTTCCTCGCTGAAGCCGATCTTCGATATGTCGCCGCCCACGGTTATCAGCGAGCGGTGTACGGCTTTGTCGCGGACTATCTTCGCGTGGTATTCGACGTTCGCCGTCGTCGTGACGGCTTCGGTGAGCGAGGTGATGAAGGAGAGGCCGCCGAGCGTTTTGACGAGGTTCTGCTTGTTTACCTCGTCGCGGAACGTGAGCGCGTCGACGGCGACGCTGCGCTCCGACATGGACTTTATGACCTCGAAGGCCTGCCTGTGGCGCGGGTCGTAAAAATCCTCCGCGGCGAGCATTTCGACCGCGGTGTTGAGCGCTTCGGAATCGAGAAGGCAGGAGCCGAGGACCGCCCGTTCAGCCTCGAGGTTGAAGGGCGGTATCCTCTCCATTCCCGCTGAGTCGTTCAAAATTATTCGGTCTCCACTTTGAGCGTCATCTCGGCGTCGATGCCGGGATAGAGCTTTATTTTGAAGGCGAAGCTTCCAGCCTGCTTGATGGAGTCGTCGAGCTTGATGTCCTTCTTATCTACGGAGCAGCCGAACTGCGCGCCGAGCGCCTCGGCAACCTGCGCCGATGTGACGCTGCCGAAGAGCTTTCCGCCTTCGCCGGCGCTCGCCTTGACTGTAACGACCTTGCCGCCGAGCGTCTTCTTGAGCTCCGCCGCGGCCTTCTGGCGCTTGTCGTCCTTAGCCTTCTGAGTTTTCTGGTGCTCCTGATACTCGCGTACCTTTCCGGGAGTTGCCTCGTCGGCGAGCCCGCGCCCCACGAGGAAGTTGCGCCCGTAGCCGTCCGAGACCTCTATCAGTTCGCCTTTTTTGCCGACCTTAGCGACATCCTGTTTAAGAATTACTTTCATATTTATTTCCCCCTTAGCTTGATACGCTTGCGCAAATCATACCATATGTCAAAAACGCCGACCATCGAGAGAACGTACGAGACCGGCGCAAAGAATAGTCCGAAGCATACCGCGAGGCATCTTACCGCGCGGTTGACCCTGTATGCGGTCATGAAGTACCATGCGAGCGAGAGCCCTTCTATCAGGAAGACGCCGCGAAGCACTTCCATCATGTTCATCGAGAGCATTTTGTAGAGCGGGTCGTCGGGCATAGCCTTCGAGGCCATGTCGAGGATGAGCGCCGCAAGGAGCGCCCAGAATATGTTTTTAGGGAAGCGCCAGCTCGCGAACGGCGGAAGCTCCGGCACGCTGAAGGAGCCGTCGCGTTTCGCGTACAGGCGCGCGGCGAGATAGCCGGCTGCGGTGTCGCAGGCGGCGAAAAGTATGAGCATCGACGGCATAAGCAGGCTGACGGTGTTCACCATGTTCAGCGCGTAGCCCTTTACGCTCTCGGGAGAGACGGAGACGCCGCCGTGAGAGAGCGTCCCGGACACCGACGATATGAACGATTCGGCTGCCTCGGGCGTTATCATGAACGGATTGAAGCCGGCGGCGTAGCTGAACGCGCCGATGAGGAAGAGCTTAACTGCCACCGAAGCGGCGACCGCCGCGAGGAAATAGTCGGCGCCGCTTTTCACGCGCAGCATGATGAAGCCCGCCAGGAGGCCGAGCAGCGCGAATTCGCAGAGGTACATGAAGGCGGAGACCTCGCCCATCGTGAAGAATACGAAGAACGTACCCGCGAGCGCGCCGGGCATGGAAGCCTTTATCCCCGCGCGGCAGGTGAAGAGAAGGAAGGGCACAGGAGCGGCGAGAACCGTCAGCGGCGAGAGAAAGGCTATCTGTATCCCCGCAGCGAACATCACGACGCTTGCCGCCGTCCACGAAAAACATTCCAGCATCAGTTTACCTTTCACGTCAGACCCCCGCATATCGCAATCAATAAAAAAGGAGAGCCGCAGGCTCTCCCGATATTATAACAGTTACACGCGGTTATTTTAATCCGACGTGAAGGGCAGAAGCGCGATAAGTCTCGCGCGCTTGATGGCGCGGGTGAGCTGGCGCTGGTGCTTCGCGCAGGTACCCGTGACGCGGCGCGGGATTATCTTGCTGCGCTCCGTGATGTATCTTTTGAGCTTGTCGATGTCTTTGTAGTCTATATGCTCCACCTTATCGACGCAGAAGTGACATACCTTCGGCCTGCGTTTGCGGCGTTTGCGGTTGAATGCGCTTTCCATCTGTAATCCACCTCTTTCTAGAACGGTATTTCTACATCTCCGGACGAATCCGGTCCGTTAAGCTCCGAGAAGTCGAGCGGGAATTCGTCTTCAAAGCCCGCCTCGTTCCTTAGGCTGCCCATGTCGGGCGCGGGCATCGCGTCGGACTGCGGCGCGCGCTGCTGGTACTGCTGCTGTCCGCCTCCGTAGCTCTGCTGCTGGTAGCCTCCGCCGTACTGCTGGTCGTCGTCCCTGCGTCCTGAACTGAGCAGGACGATGTTGTCCGCGACGACCTCCGTCACCCAGCGGCGCTGGCCTGTTTTCAGGTCGTCGAAGTCGCGCACCGAAATGCGTCCCTCGACGAGGACGGGGCGGCCTTTTCTGAGGTAACGCTCGCAGACGTCGGCCTGCGGCCCCCAGACGGCTACCGGAACGAAATCCGTGTGGCTCTGAAGCTCTCCCGTGACTTTGTTCTTCCACTGACGTCCTATCGCGACAGTGATTCGAGCAACCTTCTGCTTAGTCGGGGTAAATCTCACGTCGGGGTCGCGCGCCAGGTTGCCCATCAGCACGACTCGGTTGTATCCTCTCGACATAAGGCTTACTTCTCCTCCAGGTTGACGACCATGTGGCGTATAACGGACGGCTTGAGGCTAAGGAGACGTTCCATTTCCTTAACCTGCGCGGGGTCGAGCTTGAACGTATAGAGAGTGTAGAAACCCTCCAGTTCCTTTTCGATGGGGTAGGCAAAACGCTTCTTGCCCCAGAGGTCGACCTTTTCAACCTCAGCTCCCAGTCCGCGCACGATCTCAGCTATCTCGTCGGACACTGTTTTGTGGTCCTCGATGTCAGCCTTGAATATTACTACCATTTCGTAAGACCGCACGTACTTCACCTCCTCCCTCTGGACTTTGGCCTCTTCTCTGCGGAAGAGGCAGGGAAACACAGTTTTATATTATACACCGCGCGCGCCGCTATTGCAATTTATCTTGCGGCGTGACCTCGATTTTATATATCCTGTCGCCCGAGCGCACGAGGTTGAACTGTTCGACGGCGAGGCGCTCGATGCCCTCCGGCGTGCTGTAGTAGCGGATGTCCTGCTTGAGCTTCTGCGTCCTGCGCTCTTCGGCGACGAGCTCCTCCATGCGCTTGTCGAGCGCCGAGGCGAGCACGTCGATTTTTTCGAGCTCTTTGAAGAAGGATGTCAGCAGCACGGCGATGAGGAAAGTCACCGCCGCGCCGAAAGCGACCCAACGAAGCTTGGGAGGGTTCATCCGCTGCGCCCGCGCGCGATTTTACATCTTTTCCGGAGCGGAGACGCCGAGCAGGCGCAGCACGTTGCGCAGCGTCACGCGCGCCGCTTCGACGAGAAGTATGCGCGACTTCATGACGTTCTCCTCGACGCCCAAGACGCGCTGCGAGTTGTAGAAGGCGTGGAAGGCCTCGGCAAGCTCGTTCGCGTAGTATGCGATGCGGTGCGGCGCGTATTCCGCGGCGGCCTTCGCGACTTCGTCTGGGAAGCGCGAGATGGCCTTCACGAGGTTGAGCTCCGACTGGTCCGCGATGAGCGAGACGTCGAGCTCGTCGAGCTTCGGCATCACGACGCCGCGGCTCTCGAGCTCGCGCAGGATGCTGCATATCCTCGCGTGCGCGTACTGGATGTAGAATACGGGGTTCTCCGACGAGGCCTTCTTCGCAAGCTCGAGGTCGAAGTCCACGGTGCTGTCGCAGCGGCGGATGACGAAGAATAGTCTCGCCGCGTCGCGTCCGACTTCGTCCATTATCTCGCGCAGCGTGACTATCGTGCCGGCGCGCTTCGACATCTGGACGGGCTTGCCGTCGCGCAGGAGGTTGACCATCTGTATCAGCAGCACTTCGATTCCATCGTCGGGGAAGCCGAAGGCCTTGTTGACCGATTTTATGCGCGGCACGTAGCCGTGATGGTCCGCGCCCCAGACGTAGACGAGGCGCTCGAAGCCGCGGTCGTATTTGTTTTTGAGGTAGGCGACGTCGGAGGTGAAATATGTCGGCATTCCGTTGGAGCGGATGAGCACGCGGTCCTTGTCGTCGCCGAAGAGCGTCGAGCGGAACCAGAGCGCGCCCTCTTCCTCGTAGGCGTAGCCGCGCTCCTTAAGCGCCTCCATCGCGGGCTCGACCGCGCCGTTGTCGTAGAGCGATTTTTCGGAGAACCAGACGTCGAACTTGACGCCGAAGTCCTCGAGGTCTTTCCTTATCATGCCGAGGACCATCTTGCCGGTCTCCTGCGAGAAGAACTCGAGCGTCTCATCAAGCGGCTTCTGAGCGAGGCTGTCGCCGTACTTCTCGACGTAGACCTTCGCGATGTCGTTCATGTAGTCGCCCTGGTAGCCGTCCTCGGGCATCGGCGCTTCGTCCGCGCGGCCGAGCGCCTGGAAGTAGCGCGCCTGCGCGGACTTGCCAAGCAGCTCCATCTGGAGGCCCGCGTCGTTCGTGTAGTATTCGCGCTCTACGTCCCAGCCCGCGAAGTCGAGCAGCGAGGCCGTGATATCGCCGACGGCGGCTCCGCGGCCGTGGCCCATGTGGAGCGGGCCGGTCGGGTTCGCGCTGACGAATTCGACCTGAACGCGGCGGCCTTTGCCCGCGTCGGAGCGTCCGTAGTCGGCGTCCTTCTCTATCGCCGTTTTTATCGTCTCAGCGACCCAGTCGGATTTGAGCGTGAAGTTCATGAATCCGGGGCCGGCGACCTCGGCTTTCTCTATCACGCCGTTCTCCGGTATTTTCGCGATTATCGCCTCGGCGAGGTCGCGCGGCTTTTCGCCGAACGGCTTCGCGAGCTGCATCGCGATGTTCGTCGCCCAGTCGCCGTGGCCCTCCTGGCGCGGGCGCTCTATGCGCACGAGGAAGCCCTCGGGGATTTCGTATCCCTTTTCTGACACGACGGCGCGGACGGCGTCGTCGAGCAGCTTCTTCAGTTCATCGGTCATGTTCCGCATCACACAACACTCCTTATACAGTTCCGGAAACTTTTATTTTCTGAAGGGCAGGTCGAGCACCGGCCATCTCAGAGTGGCGGCCAGCTCTTCTCTGAGAAGCTGGGCCGTTATTCCCTCTACTTCGCGCGTCTTGACGACCCACAGGCTGTCGGCGAGCAGCTCGCCGCGCTTGGGCCAGTGCGTTATCGATTCGCGCAGCACCGCCTTCGAGCCTTCGCCGAGCTGTTTCAGCGCGGGCTCCTGGAGCAGGCGGAAGCCGCCGGGCATCGACATGCGCACTTTCTGGTCTATTATGAACGGGAAGCGGAGCGTGTAGTCGTCCTCCTGCCCGATCATCTCGCTGACGCGCATCGGCACTCCGCCGGGCAGGCGGAGCAGCATGCTGTCGCCGTGGATTATGCCCGGCGCGCAGCTGACGCTGAATTCCATTTTGTAGCCGTCTTTTTCTTCCTTCACTTCGACGGGCGTCAGGTGCATCCCGAGCATCGCGAAGTTCAGCTTTTCGAGGACGACCGCCGCAGCCTCCTCGACCTTCGGCATTCCGCTGCCGGAGAGCAGCGCGTTCCAGCCGCCGGTCACTGTCACTTCGAGCTTGCCCTCGGCGCGTCCGTCGGCGGCGAGCTTGAGCCGCCAGAGAAGCGCGAGGCGGCTCGCCGAGGCTGAGCCGTCGGAGAGTTTTTTGGTCTTATGCTCCTTTTCGCCGTCGCCGTAGAGCTCGGTGCCAGCGAGCGAAAGCGGCACGCGCCCGGATGAATATGGTATCCCAGGCGCAAAGTACGTTGAGCGCGAAGCGCCGGGGGCCTTGAGCTCGAGCACGGGGCCTTCAAAGAGGGAGACTGCAGCGGGGCTCGAGGCGTCGGCGTACATCTTTGCGTTCCACCAAATCTTGGAATTCCAGCCAAGCTCCGTCAGCCATTTGTGAAGCAGGAAGGCCTGCTCCCACGGCGTCCACGGGCCTTCGGCGGGGATTTCTCCCTTGCCGCGCACCCATCCCGCGGGATAGCCCGCGAGCGTGCGCTCGGGAGAGTTGACCCACGCGATCAGCCGTCCGCCCGCCGCGCGCGCGTCGCCGCGGATGCCCGAGGGCATGGGCAGCTGCGGCACGGATGCGGCAAGCTCGTTCGCCTCGCGTATTCCTGCTAATACGCCGACGTTCGTGCTGAAGCTGAGCATCGGCCTTTCGTTGACGACGAAGCCCTCGCCGCGCCACGGAAGCTGGTTCATCACCTGCCAGCTGTATTTCACGCTGCCGCCGCTCATCGACTCGGTCGGCTCGCGCATTTCGCGTCCGGACCAGAATATCTCCGTTCCTTCGGGGACTTCGACGCTGACGTTCTGCTCCCATATCGGCAGGTCGCCGGCCATGTTGACTGTGCCGCTGACGCCGTTCCGCGAGTCGCGCGTCTCCTTCACGACTATGACGACTGCGCGTCCGATGGTGTCCTCGGGCACCGTTACGACGCGGACTGAGGCTCCGCCGGGAAGCGTCTGCTCCTCTACGGGCAGGTCGCCCTCCTTCATGCCGGTCATCGTGTTGTACCAGGCCGCCTCTTCAACGGAGAGCGAGCCGCCCGCGGGGACGGGATAGCGCACCGTCTTCCAGCCCTCGGGCACCTTCTCGCCCATCATTATCACGGTCGCGCGCAGCCTTTCGACGGAGCCGGAGGCGGTGAGGCGCGACTCGTCGTTGCGCAGCCAGACTACGGCGTCGTTGCTGCCGTATATTTCCATCGACGGCACCTCGTCCTTGAGGCGCATTATCTCGCGTTCGCTGTCCCACGCGGCGAAGGCGCATCCCGCGAAGGCGAGGCAGAGAAGCGCCGCGAGAGCCGCCGCCCTGATTTTCATTCCGCGTCCGCGCTTCATGGCTATTTGTTCCTGCCGCAGCACTGCTTGTACTTCTTGCCGCTGCCGCAGGGGCAGGGGTCGTTGCGCCCGATCTTGACCTCGTTGACGATCGGCTGCGTCTTCTGCGCCGTCGCGGTCACGCCGGGGTTCTCCATGTCGTCGCTGTAGTTTCCGGGCGCGGCCGCGGGCATTTCAAACGGGTCGCGGCTTTCGCGCCATTTCTTCCTGTTGTCGGGGCGCTCCTCGTTCCGCGTCACGACGGAGACGCGCAGCGCGAACTCCGTGATGCTCTCGCGGACGCGCACGAGCATCTCCTGGAAGAGGTTGAAGGACTCGAACTGGTACTCGACGAGCGGGTCTTTCTGCCCTATCGCGCGCAGGCCGATGCCGCGGCGCAGCTCGTCCATCGCGAGCAGGTGCTCTTTCCAGTTCGCGTCGAGGACTTCGAGGAATATGTAGCGGTATATCTGCGCCGAAAGCTCGGGGCCGAGCTCTTCCGTCTTCTGGCGGAAACGCTCGCGGATGTCCTCGATTATGCGCGGACGCGCCTCTTCAAAGGCATGCTCCGAGTCGATTCCTTCGAGGCAGGAGGCTACGCCGGGCCAGAAGAGCGCGTTCAGGCGGACCGTCACCGATTTAATGTCAGGTTCTTCGGCGTTTTTGTCGGCGAAAGCCCTGTCGAGCTGCGCGTTTGCCGTGTCTTCGAGCACTTCGAGCGTGCGCTCGACTATGTTTTCGTCCTCGAGTATCTCGCCGCGCTCGGCGTAGACGGCTTCGCGCTGGCGGTTCATTACGTTGTCGTAGGAGAGGAGCTGCTTTCTTATGTCGAAGTGCATCTCCTCGACCTTTTTCTGCGCGTTCTCAATGGCCTTGGAGAGAAGCGGATGGTCGAGCGACTCGCCCTTCTCCATGCCGAGCTTGTCCATTATCGACGAAATCCTGTCGCCGCCGAAGAGGCGGATGAGGTCGTCGTCGAGCGCGATGTAGAAGCGGCTTTCGCCCGGGTCGCCCTGGCGTCCGGAGCGTCCGCGCAGCTGGTTGTCTATACGGCGCGACTCGTGGCGCTCGGTGCCGATGATGCGCAGGCCGCCCGTCGCTATGACCTTGTCGTGCTCCTCTGCGCATATCTTTTTATATTTTTCGAGGATTTCGGCGTAGAGCTGCGGATCGTCGGCAGGCGTCTTGCCCTCCTTCGCGAGCTCGTCGCGCGCGAGGAACTCAGCGTTTCCGCCGAGGACGATGTCCGTTCCGCGGCCCGCCATGTTCGTCGCGACGGTGACCGCGCCGAAGCGTCCCGCCTGCGCGACTATCGCGGCTTCCTTGTCGTGGACCTTCGCGTTCAGCACGTTGTGCGGAATCTTGCGCGCGCGCAGCAGCTTGCTGACGCGCTCCGAATGCTCTATCGAGGCGGTGCCGACCAGTATCGGCTGCCCCTTCGCGTGGTATTCGGCTACCTCGTCGGCGGCAGCCGTGTATTTTTCCTCGGCCGTCTTGTAGACCGCGTCGGGGTTGTCCTTGCGTATCATCGGCTTGTGCGTCGGGACGACTATGACGTTGAGGCCGTAAATTTCCTTGAATTCCTCGGCCTCCGTCTTCGCCGTGCCGGTCATGCCCGCGAGCTTCTTGTACATACGGAAGTAGTTCTGGAGCGTAATCGTCGCGAGCGTCTGGTTTTCGCGGCCTATGCGCACGCGCTCCTTCGCCTCGATCGCCTGGTGCAGGCCGTCGGAATAGCGGCGTCCGAACATCAGGCGGCCCGTGAACTCGTCTACTATCACTATCTCGCCGTCCTTGACGACGTAATGCACGTCGCGCTGGAACAGATGGTGCGCCTTGAGCGCCTGCACAATCTTGTGCGCGAGCGACGAGTTTGCGAAGTCGGTGAAGAGGTTCGGCAGCTTCATGATGCGCTCGGTCTTCGCGATGCCCGTCTCGGTCAGCGCGAGGTTGCGCTCCTTCTCGTCCACCTCGAAGTCCGTGCCCTTGACCAGCTCGCGAGCCACGGCGTCGGCGACGCGGTATGGCTCCGTGTCGTCCTCCGACGGGCCGGAGATGATGAGCGGCGTTCTCGCCTCGTCTATCAGTATCGAGTCGACCTCGTCGACGATGCAGTAGTTATGGCCGCGCTGCACCTGCTGCGACTTCTGTATCGCCATGTTGTCGCGCAGGTAGTCGAAGCCGAACTCGCTGTTCGTGCCGTAGGTTATGTCGCAGCGGTAGGCGTCAAAACGCGCATCCTCGGGCATAAAGGGCGAAATGACGCCGACCGTCAGCCCCATGCCGCGGTAGACCGGCCCCATCCACTCCGCGTCGCGCGCGGCGAGGTAGTCGTTGACCGTGACGACGTGGACGCCCTTCTTCGTCATAGCGTTGAGCGCGACGGCGAGCGTAGCGACGAGCGTTTTTCCTTCGCCCGTCTTCATCTCGGCGATGTTGCCGTCGTTGAGCGCCATGCCTCCGATGAGCTGCTCCTTGAAGTGGCGCAGGCCGAGCGTACGCTTCGAGACCTCGCGGACGCGCGCGAAAACCTCGGGCAGTATGTCGTCGAGGCTCTCGCCCTTCTCGAGGCGCGCGCCGAAAATTTCAGCCGAGCGCGCGAGCTCCTCGTCCGAAAGCTTCTCGACCTCCGGCTCGAGCGAATCTATTATCTCCGTCTTTTTCTCATATTTCGCGACGGCCCTGTCGTTAGGGTCAAGGCCGAGCGCCTTTATCACTCCGTTGAGAAATCCCACTGACACCTTCCACCTTTCCGAAAATACGGGGAATCCCCGCAAATTATCTTTCCCGTTTAGATTTATATGCTTCCGCGCGGCGCGGCGAAAAACGAAGCCACGCACCGGCCGCGATATTTTTCAGCCCGCGCGTCACGAGCGGCGCGCCGCCGTTTTGAGGACGAGCCCCGCTCGTTCAGACAGGGTTTGCCCAGCATACCCAAGGGGATTCGAACTCCTGTCCGTCCGCACGGTACGCGGCAACAGCCGCGTTTGTCATGCGTCCCCATAGTTTTTGATTATATACTTATATAAGGATGTAAGTCAAAAAAATTATGCCGCGCCGCACCATCAAAACGACGGCAAATTCACGCCGCGGCGCGAAACGCGCGAAAACTTCCCCGCGCGATGAAAACCGCGCAAACGCGGCGAAAACAAAAAAATCCGTTTCCCGCCGCGCGTACCCGCGCGCCCAAACGCGCCGCCGCCCGCGTAAAATCCGGAAAACCGCGCAAAGCCGCCGCGCCCCGCGTAAAACATACGAAGCTCCGCACACCCAGCGCCGCGGCCGCCAAACGCGCAAAAGCGCGAAGCTTTTACAAACCTTTTGCAGAGCGAGGGAAAAGCCGTGAAAATATGCGCCGACACATGACTATCAAAAAAGCGCCCCGATTACGGAGCGCTTTATAAATTTCGGCTGTTGCGCGAAACTTTCGACCTTACTTCCCCATCATCATAAGCCCGAAGACTTTCGCTTCGTTCAGCATGTGGGCGATTTCTATGTGCTCGTTCGGCATGTGGGCGCAGTCTATTTCCTGACACCAGACGACGGCAGGGATGCCGGCGCGGCGGAAGAAAGCTCCGCATGTGCCGCCGCCAACGCCGCCGACCTTCGGCTTCATGCCGGGATAGACTTCGGCGAGGGCAGAGAGGAGTCCGCGCACGACAGGCGCGTCCTGCGCCGTCGGCGCCGCGGCCTGTTCTATCTGCGGGAAGCGGCGGGTTATCTTGACCTTGTATTTTTCCTCCGCCTTCTTCGTCTCCGCGTCGACGATTTTCAGAACTTCTTCAAGCGGCACGGAGGGAAGGACGCGGCAGTCGAAGCTGAACACCTCGAGCCCCGGTACTGTGTTTACATTCGCGACGTTGGCGCGGCGGCGCGTCGGCTCGAAGGTCGACTCCGGCGGGTCGAAGAGGCCGTCGCGCTCAGGGAAGGCCGCGTGGAGCGCTTCGTCGAGCGCGGCTGAGAAAGCGTTCGCGGCACGGCATGCGTTGACGCCGAGGTGCGGCGTGCTCCCGTGGACCTGCTTGCCCTCGACGGTGAACTCCATCCAGCAGATGCTTTTTTCTGCTATTTCGACGAAGTCCGCGTTTTCCGTGCCCATGTCGGGGACGATTACAAGGTCGTCCTCGGCGAAGAGGCCTTTCTTGAGCAGATGGCAGATGCCGTATTCGCTGCCGAGCTCCTCGTCGGCGACGAAGGCGAGGCAGACTTCATATTCCGGCGTGAGTCCCAGCTCTTTCAGGGCGCAGAGCGCGTAGAGCGACGCGACGAGCTCCTGTCCGTTGTCGCTGGTTCCGCGTCCGTAGATGCGCCCGTCCTTGATTTCGGCCTTGAACGGGTCGGTGTGCCACAGCGAGCGCTCGCCCTCGGGCACTACGTCCATGTGCGCGACTATCCAGAGGCGGCGCTTGGTGCGCCCCGGGAAGCGCACGACGAGGTTCGGACGCTCGCCGCCAGCTGCTTTCGGGTCTGGCAGCGCATAAGTGCTCACGTCGCTGAAGCCCAGCTCTTTCAGCTTCTTTATCAGATATTCGGCCTTGTGGAATTCGCCGACGCCTCCGTCAGCGGGACCTATCGCAGGGATGGCGACCAGGTCGCACAGGGTCTGCACCATTTTCGGCTCAAGCTCTTCTATCTTTGCGAAAAGTTTTTCTTTCAAAATCTGCACCTCGTTTTCAGTGTTTTTAACGATACTTCACAGGCATGATTTTATACCAAAGGCGGGCTTTTTCAAGTTTTTTCGAAAGCAGGCGCGGCTGCAAAGCAATAGAAAAACGCGCCTCTTCGCAAAGAGGCGCGTCTGTATTGATCTCTGCTGCCGAAGCTCGGGGCTGCTTATTTCTCGTCCTTCATCTGGGAGAAGATGTTCGCGAGAATCGCTCCGGAAATGTTGTGCCAGACGCTGAAGACCGCGCCGGGAACCGTGGCGAGCGCGAGCGACGGGAACGAGGTCGCGGCGAGGCTCGTAGCGAGGCCGGAGTTCTGCATACCGACTTCTATAGCGATAGCCTTCTTCTTGGAAAGCGGCAGGCCGAGCAGGCGAGCCACGCAGTAGCCGAGCGCGTAGCCGAGGAGGTTGTGCAGGATGACGACGGCGAAGACCAGCAGGCCGGTCGACATGATGCGCTCCGAGTTCGCCGCGACGACGGCGGCGACTATCATGACTATCGCGGTGACGGAGACAAGCGGCAGTATCTTGACCGCCTTCTGCGTCGTCTCGCTGAAGAACTTGTTGATTATGAAGCCCGCGCCTATCGGGAGGATGACGACCTGTACTATCGAGATGAACATCGACATCATGTCGACGTTGACCGTCTCTTTAAGAAGCAGGTAGGTAAGCGCCGGGGTGACGATAGGGGCGAAGATGGTCGAGACGCTCGTCATACCAACCGAGAGCGCGACGTCGCCCTTGCTGAGGTAGGTCATGACGTTCGACGAGGTGCCGCCGGGGCAGGTGCCGACGAGGATGACGCCGACGAGCAGCGCGTCGTCGAGCTGGAAGAGCTTGCCGAGCGCGAAGGCGAGGAACGGCATGATGGAGAACTGCGCGATGAAGCCGATGATTATATCGCGCGGGCGCTTAAAGACGACGGCGAAGTCCGCAGGCTTCATCGTAAGCCCCATACCGAACATGACTATCATAAGAAGCGTCGTGACCCAGCTCGTCTTTATCCAGATAAGCGCCGACGGCTGGAACAGCGCGATGGCGGCGATGATGACGACGATGATCGCCATGTACTTTCCGACGAACTCACTTAATTTCTCAAGAAACCTCATAACTGAAAACTCTCCTCCGCGCGCGAAATTGCGCAAATATTAAAAAATAACGCCCACGTATTATAAGAATCAAGAGGCCGTGCGTCAAACGCGGCGCGAGCCGCGCTCTGCGGCGCAAATACAGGCGTTTCGCGCCGCGCGGCGAAGAATGCACAGGGCGGCGGCGCTTTGGGCAAATAAAAAGAGGGCGCGGCCTCCGCCCTCCTAATTTTTTAAGTTTTACAATATTACCGAAAATTACCTAGCCGCAGTAGCCCGGGCCGCGGTGGTAGTCGTAATAATGGTGTCCGCCGCCGTGGCAGCCGTGCGCCATGTAAGCATCTCCGGGCTCAAGCGCAGCCGCGGCCTCCGAATAGGCCGGCGCGGCGCAGGCCGCCGCGAGAAGCAGAAGCGCGAACGCGCAGAACCCCAGGCGCTTGCCCGACATCCAGTTCTTCAAAGAAATCACTTCCTCCGCATATCTTTCGTCCAGATTATACACCCGCGCGGAAAACTATGTTTCCCCGAGCGCACAAAGATGCTCAGGCGCGTGGCTAGCCCCTGCGCCCGCGGCGTCCGCGCCCGCTCGGAGCCGGGCTCAGCGCCTTCGCAGTCTCGCGCATCAGCCCCGCCGCAGCCGCGGCCTTCCCGCCGCGCTCCTCCCCGTATATCGCCGCGCCGAACGACATCCCGAGCAGCAGCCCCTTCACCAACAGACTCACAGCATCCGACGAACCGTGCATCGTATCAGCTCCCCATAGCTAATTAGCTTAAGCTTACTGCGGATATTTTATCCTATTTAGTTAGCTTGCGCTACTCTAAAAAATACGAAGCCGCAGCTTCCGCCCGCGGGATGAGCGGCATGCCGAGGAGGGCAAAAAGCGCGGCAAACGTTTTTTAACGACCGAGCCGCTCCATCGCCATGCCTATCAGCCTGTCCGCATAGTCGGCCATGAACAGCGGGATATTCAGGAGGTCGCCGTCCAGCTTCAGATTTTCCAGCGAGAGCCGCACCCGCAGCTTGACCTGCTCCGCGAACAGCTCCTTGAATTTGCGGAGGCTTTTACCGCCGACATTGGTTTCCGCCTTAACCTCGATAGGGAATATATCGTTTTCCCTCTGAATCAGGAAATCTACCTCGTACGGAGGATTAACCTGGCTCCAGTAGCGCGGCTCGGTTTCAAACTGCGTCACCAACGACTGAAGCACATAGTTCTCCGATAATGCGCCCTTAAATTCAGTAAAGAGACGATTGCCCTCTCCGAATGCGGTCGGCGCGAGCTGCGCCAGACGGCGCAGAAGCCCCACGTCCGCAAGATAAATTTTGAACGCGGAGAGGTCGTCGTATGCAGAGACCGGCAGTTTCGGCGCGGAGCTTCTGTATACCTTATGCACGAGCCTCGCATCGACGAGCCATTGCAGCGCGTCCTCGTACTCCCGCGCGCGGGCCCCTTCTTTTACTACTCTATATAGGAATTTTTTGTTTTCCCTCGCCAGCTGCGACGGGACGGACTTCCATATCATAGAAATTTTTGGATACTCGCTCACGCTTGGATGCTTCGCGAAGTCGCGTTCGTACGCGTCTATAATGTCGGAGAGCGCCGTCTGCATGGCCTCTGCGTCGCGGGCCTCCGTCCACATAAGCACAGGCTCCGGCATACCGCCGGTCACATAATACATCTTGAGCTTTTCACACAGAGGATTAAAAAAGGCGTCCGGCAGCGGTTCAATGGCATCCACGCTGTCCATGAACACAGAGAGGTTCCCGTCGCCGTTTGCCAGGAGGAATTCGCTGAACGTCATCGGATTGACCTGCATAAAGTTGACCTTGCCGACGGGGAAAGAGGCGGGCTTCGCAATAGCTATCCCCAGCAGCGAACCGGCGCAGGCGACGTGATATTGCGGAGCGTTCTCGCAGAAATATTTCATGGAATTGATAACCTTCGGACAGTCCTGCACCTCGTCGAAAATTATCAGCGTCTTCTCCGGCAGAATTTTCTGCCCGCTCGCCAGCATTAGATTCTGCAATATGCGTTCCACGCTTTGAGTGGTCTCGAAAAACTGCCGGTACTCCTCGTTCTCGTCAAAGTTGAAATACGCCGTGTTCTCATAACAGAGCCGGCCGAACTCTTTCAGAAGCCAAGTCTTGCCCACCTGCCGCACGCCTTTCAGGATAAGCGGCTTGCGGTAAGGCGAATCCTTCCACTTTATCAGCTGCTGCATGATCAGACGTTTCATAGGAAAATCATCTCACATAATTATATATATTTACGTGTATTTTATCACATAATTATATATTATCGCGCGATATCGACATACAGCGCGGCATAGAGCCATGGACTTAGAGTATATTTACGCCTCTGCGCGGAACCGCATGGACGTAATGAAGGTTAGCGGTCTATGTCAGGCTTGATTTCTACGGCGCGATATTTATGCAGGGGATACGCATACGAAGGAGGCGGCGCGGGGATGCGGTTGACGAATGGTTGACGGAAAAAAGGCATAAAAAACAGCAAGGTCTCGAACATTGCGAAACCTTGCTATCATTGGATTCATGGAGCCGACTTCCAGACTCGAACTGGAGACCCCATCCTTACCATGGATGTGCTCTACCTACTGAGCTAAGTCGGCGCTGGTTTGTTTGCGCGGTAAGGACGCTTTACATAAAAAATGGTGCTAGGAGCTAGGTTCGAACTAGCGTAGGCTCTCGCCGACAGATTTACAGTCTGTTGCCTTTGACCACTCGGCCATCCTAGCACTCACAACGCCGCCGTCAGCGGCATTACGAGCAGATATTTTACATGATATTGAGGATTTGTCAATACGGCGCGGCGTATTTCGCGAGGGGATTTTTGCGTTCGTCCGGCGCGCTGCGGGTGACGCTGCACGCGGGCGGCTGCGTGGCGGCGGCGGGCGGTTCGCCGGGTTTAGGCGCGCGGCTTTGATTTGCGGCGCTGGCGTCGTTTTATGGCGCGTCCGCATGACGATGAAACGCGGCGCGGACTGGCGGCGGCGCGGAGGATTTTCGGCGCGCTTGGCGCTCGGCGGATGCGGGCTGCGTTCGGCGCGCGGAGCATAATTTTCACGGCGCGGCGGAGGGTTCGGAGCGCGGTATATCGCGGCGGGCGCGGGCGGCGCGGCTGCGCTCTTTCCCGCGGCGCGCGGCGCGGAGGCGAAGCTGCGGCGCTCGGGGGCGCGCGGCGGCTCTGGCTCAATTTTCGCGCGTGGCTTACAATAACGGCGGGGATTATGAATTTCGCGGCTTTGAAAGGAGCTTGCCTATGATAGAGATTTCAAAGCGGCGCTACGCCGCCGTGACGGAGATGATAGACGTGTGGGAGCGCGAGGGCGTCGTGGACGCGGAGACGGCCCGCAGGCTGCGCGGCAGCGTTTCGCCGCTTCCGTTCGACTGGCGGCGCGCAGCGCGCTGGCTGCTGATTCTCGCGCTCTGCTGTTTCGCGGTCGGGATTGCGGCGCTGCTTCAGACGGAGTGGCTCGTCGCGCTTATACGGCGGATTTTCGGCAGCGCGCCCGCGGTCAAATCCGTTTTCTTCGCGGCGCTCGCCGCGGTTTTCTACGCCGCGGCATACAGGCGGCGGCTACGCAGGCCGGAGCGCGTTTTTACGAACGAGGCGCTGCTGATGCTCGGCGTGCTTTCGACGGCGTCGTCGATCGCGTGGCTCGGCGTCGCCATTGACAGCGGGAACGGCCATTTTTCGCTGCTGCTGGCGCTCGCGGCTGCGGTCTACGCCGTTATAGCCGTCGCAATGAATTCCACGCTCGTATGGATTTTCGCGCTGTTTTCGCTCGGGAGCTGGCTCGGCGCTGAGACGGGCTACGCTTCGGGCTGGGGGGCTTACTGGCTCGGGATGAATTACCCGGCGCGCTTCGTGCTTTACGGCGGCGTTTTAATCGCGGCGCAGTATTTTATGGAGCGTTCGCCGCGTTTCGCTGGTTTTCGGCGGCCTACGCTTTCGACGGGGCTTCTGTTTCTTTTCGTGAGCTTGTGGATGATGTCGATTTTCGGGAACGACGGCCTCGTCGGCGGCGAGTGGCGGGAGGCGGGGCGCGCGGAGCTTTTTCTCTGGTGCGCGCTGTTCGCGGCTGCGGCGGGCGTTTCGCTGTGGCTCGGCATAAGGCGCGACGATATGATGCTGCGCGGCTACGGCGCCGTGTTTCTCGCAATCAACGTATATACCAGATTTTTTGAGAATTTCTGGAACGCGATGAACAAGGGGCTTTTCTTCCTTATTTTAGGGGCGAGCCTCTGGCTGCTCGGCTCGAAGGCGGAACGCATTTGGAACGCAGCAAGGCGCGGGCGCGGCGCGGAGGACGATGAGGAAGAATAAAAATACAGCCGTTCCGGCTCCGTGCCGCGCCGGCAGGCTCACGCGCCCTACGGCGCGCGGCAGGACGGCAGTATAGGCTTTGTCAGAAATTGAATAAAATAAAATCCCCGCGCGGGAGGTAGGGCGCGGGGATTGTTTTTTGCTTTTTGCGCGGTTTTGCGGCTAGGCCATCGTGATGACTGTGCCGGCTCCGTTTTCGAGGGCGTCCTTGGCTTTGGCGAGCGACGTTATTATTGCTTTTTTGCCCGGGAAGCGGCGCGCGAACTTGATGGCCGCCATGACCTTCGGCTCCATGCTGCCCGCGCCGAACTGCTTTTCTTCCATATATTTTATGGCTTCGGCGACGGTGATGTGCGAGAGGGCCTTCTGGTCGGGCTTGCCGAAGTTGATGTAGACGTTCTCGACTTCGGTGAGGATGAGGAGGATGTCGGTCTCCATGTCTTCCGCCAAGCGCTCCGCCGCGAGGTCCTTGTCTATGACGGCGGCGACGCCGGTGAGCGAGCCGTCCATGTTCTCGACTACGGGGATTCCGCCGCCGCCGGCCGTTACGACTATCGTCGTATCCCAGAGGCGTTTGACGGAGTCGAGCTCGACTATGCGCTTCGGCTTCGGCGAGGGGACGACGCGCCGCCAGCCGCGCCCCGAGTCTTCCTTCATCGTCCAGCCTTTTTCTTCGGCCATTTTCTTCGCGTCCTCGGCGTTGTAGAAGCGTCCTATCGGCTTCGTCGGCTTTTCAAAGGCGGGGTCGTCCTTATCGACGACGACCTGCGTCACGAGCGTGACGACTGGGACGTTGCGGTTTCTGTTGCGCAGCGCGTCGCGAAGGCTCTGCTGTATCTGGTAGCCGATGTAGCCCTCGGTCATCGCGCCGCAGCAGTCGAAGGGAATGGCGGGAAGCTGGTCGGGCTGCTCTGCCGCCGCGATTTCCTGCTGGAGCACGAGGCGTCCGACCTGCGGGCCGTTGCCGTGGACGACGGCCATCTCGTAGCCGCTGCAGCTGATGTCGGCGAGGTTCTCGCAGGTTTTCTTGACGACCTTGAGCTGTTCCTCCGCGGTCGGGGGCGTGCCGGCCTCCATCAGCGCGTTGCCGCCGAGCGCTATTACTACCTTCGTAGCGTGTCCGTCTCTTTCCGCATGTAGTGAATGTGGTACCATCATCGCAGCGCACTCCCTTTGTTATGAAATTTTTTCGTTTCGTATATAAGAGTTACAGTAGCTATATTATAAACTAAAACAGCGCGAGAGTTCAATATGCGATTTGCCGAAGCGTGAATTTTTGGCAAATTCGGCGAAAGCCGCGGCTTTCCGCACGTTTTGCTGAAACCGCGGCTTTGAGAAAAGTTTACGGATTTGCGGCGCGCGGCGTTAAACTATGCCGAGCGCGTAGGCCCACGCGGGGATGGAGAGTATTCCGAGCAGCGTCGTCGAGGCGACGAGGTCCGCCGCATATTCGCCGTCCATGCCCATGCCCTTCGCGATTATGAAGCAGTTGACGGCGCAGGGCATCGAGCTGAGCATGACCGTGACCCGGAGAAGGTCCGCGTCGACGGGGAAGAGCAGCAGCGCGCCCCACATGATGAGCGGGTTGACGGCGAGCTTGATTATTATGTCGAACCAGGTGCGGCGGATTATCTCGAACACGCGCCCCATGCGCGGGATGTCGAGCGTGCCGCCGAGCGCGAGCAGCGCGACGGCCGTGGCCGCGCCTGAGACGAGCTTCATCGTCTCGTCGAGGACGAAGTGTATCGGGACGTGCGCGAGCGCCGCGAGCACGCCAGCGATGCACGACAGGACGAGCGGATTTTTGCCGAGACGCCGGCACATGGAGGCGAGGCTCGTGAGCGAGAGCCTGCCGTTCAGCGCCAGCTCGCCCGCGCCTATCGAGAGCACCTGAAAAAATATCGTGCTCACCGCGATGTATATGGAGGCGAGATGCAGCCCCGCCTCCCCCATCGCGAGCTGGACGACGGGAAATCCGAGGTAGATGTTGTTCGAGCGGAAGTCCGAGAAGACGGAGACCGCGACGCGCCTAATGTCGCCCTTGTGGGCGAAGAAGGCCGCGCCGCCCCACGAGAGCGCGATGGTCGCGATGTAGCAGACGTTGACGGAGATCAGAAGGTTCGGCTGCGTCAGCACCTCCGTGCCGGAAATGTACGTCGTGCGGAAGAGCAGCAGCGGCAGGATGACCCAGTAGAGCGTCTTTGAAAGCGCGGCTATGTCGGCGGCGCTGTAGAAGCCGCGGCGCTTCAGTATGTTGCCCATCGCGATGATGATGACCAGCGGCATTACGAGCAAAAATCCGAACATGGGCGTCTTTCCTTTCTTCCCCTGATAAAGTACCATTATAGCGCAGATTGCGGGGCGCGGCCCCGCCTTCGGGAGGTCATGCCATGAAATTAAAATTCAAAGCGTTCGCCGCGTTTATGCTCGCGGCAGTCGTATCGCTCGCGCTCTTCCTTTCGCCGTCCGAGGCGGCGAAGGCGCGCCAGCTCCGCTATTACGCGCTCGACGTCGGACAGGGGGACTGCTCGCTATTCGTGCTGCCCGACGGGCGGAACGTAGTCTTCGACGCGGGGCCGCGCTCGAACGCTAAAAAGACCGTCAACTACCTCAAATCGTGCGGCGTGCGCAAAATCGACCTGCTCGTCGCGTCGCATCCGCACGAAGACCACATCGGCGGCATGAAGGAGCTTCTGTCGAAAATCCCCGTCAAGCAGATATGGGACTCGGGCTACAACCACGGCTCGAAGGTTCAGCGCGACTTCTATCAGATGATAAAGGACAAGAAAATCCCCTTCGGGCGGCCCAAGCGCGGATACTCCGCAAAGATGGGCGGCGTCGTGTTCGACGTGCTCGCCCCGGCTAAAGCGCTGAAGGGGACTAGCAGCGACGCGAACAACAACGGGCTGATAATCCTCGTCACATACGGGGACGTTTCGTTCCTCATGATGGGCGACGCCCAGAAAGAGGAGCAGAAAACGATATCGCCGCTGCCGCGCGCGGCGGTGCTCAAGGCCGCGCACCACGGAGCCGCCAACGGCACCGACGCGGCGCTGCTGCGCGAGGTCTCGCCCGACATAGTGATACTCAGCTATAAACGCGGCAACAGCTACGGACACCCGCACAGGGAGACCGTCGCGGCGATACGCAAAGCTAAGATACTGCGCTTCGACACGGCGGACGGCCCCGTCAAGCTGCGCACAGACGGCAAATCCGTGACATTCGAGAGAAAGAGAGTGGTCAAATGAGTTCGTCAAAGGAGCTTAAACTTTTCATAGACGCGATAGATTCCGGCGTCGCGCGCATGATGCTGCTAGACGGCGCGGTCTTCGAATTCCCCGCGGCGCTGCTGCCAGAGGGCGCGCGCGAGGGCGACGGCGTGACGATTCGCCTTTCGCTCGAGCCCGCGAACGACTACAAGGACGACATCGACAGGCTGCTCGATTCGCTCGGCGACTCGCTGTAGCGGCCGGGAAGGGAGATTTGCAAAATGTCCGGAACCTCGTCGAGATACCGCAAAAATTACCCCGTATCGTGGGAGCAGCTCCAGCGCGACTGCCGCGCGCTCGCGTGGAAGCTGCTCGACATCCGCGCGGACTGGAGCCGCATCGTCGCCGTCGCGCGCGGCGGCCTCGTCCCCGCCGCCGTCATAGCGCGCGAGCTCAACATCCGCCTCGTCGACACCGTCTGCATATCGAGCTACACGATGCGCGACCAGTCCGCCTCCGCCGAGATATTAAAGCGCCCCGACCTCGCGCGAGTCGACGAAACGTGGCTCGTCGTGGACGACCTCGTAGACACCGGCAAGACCGCGAAAATCGTCCGCGAAATGTTCGGCGCGGCGCACTTCGCCACCGTCTACGCGAAGCCCGCGGGCCGCGGGCTCGTGGACAGCTTCGTCACCGAGGTCAGCCAGGACACCTGGGTGCTCTTCCCGTGGGACGCCGCGACGGCGGCCGACTTCGTCCCGCCCATCGCGGACATCAGGCGAGAAATGCCGGAGGCTTAGCGCGCGGCGATGAAGATACGCAAAGCGACGGCGGACGACATCCCGCGCATAAAGCCGCTCTACCGCCAGATAATCGCGCGCCTTTACGAGCTCGCGCCGCTCTACCGCACCGACTGCGAACAGGACGAAGAATTTATAAAAAAGACGATAGAGCGCGAAAGCTCCGAAATCCTAGTAGCCGAGGAGGACGGCGGGCTGCTCGCCTTCGCTCTGCTCGAGGGACGCGAGACGGCGAAGCTCGCGGGCGTCGCGCCGCGGCGCTACGCGTTCCTGATGGACATATGCGTCGACGAAAAGCTGCGCGGTCATGGAATAGGAAGCGCGATGCTAGCCGCCTGCGAAGAATGGGCGCGCGAGAAAAACTTTGAATACCTCGAGCTCAACGTCCTAGAAGCCAACGCCGCGGCCCGCCGCCTCTACGAACGCACGGGATACAAAAAAATCGTCAACGTCATGAGGATGGAGCTGTAGCGCATCATCACCGGCGCGGACGCGCGCGCATAGCCGCGGCGAAACATAACAAGACATGAAAAAACGGCGCTCTTTCCGCGCCGTTTCGCTTTTCTTAACATATCGCGTGCCCGATGTTTCGCGGCGCGACAAAAAGTGCTAGAATCAGCAATACTACTTAAACGGCAAAAGCATTTACGGCGGGGAGATGGGCGCTTTGCAGCAGAACACTAAATATAAATATCTGATGTCGCTCGGGCATTTCTGCTCGGACATAAACCAGGGGGCGCTCTCGGCGGTGCTGCCCTTCCTCATCGCGGCGCACGGCTACAGCTACGCGACGGCGGCCTCGCTCGTCATGATATCGAACCTCGTCGGCTCCGCCGTGCAGCCGCTCATCGGCTACCTTTCGGACAAGCGCAGCACTACCTGGGCCATTCCCGCCGGAGTGCTGATGGCGGGCAGCGGCATTGCGCTGACCGGTTTCACCTCGAGCTTCTTCGGCCTCTGCATAGCGGTCGTCATAAGCGGCACGGGCGTCTCGCTCTTCCATCCGCAGGCGGTCAAGCTCGTCAATTTCGCCTCCGACGCGGACAATAAGGCACGCAGCATCGGCATCTTCTCGTTCGGCGGAAGCCTCGGCTTCTCGCTTGGGCCGATGCTGGTCTCGACCGCCATCCTCGCCGTCGGCATGCACGGCACGGCGGTATTTCTCGCGCTCGCGATGGTGTCGAGCACGATATTCTTCTCACAGTATAAAAGCATGTCAGAGCTCGGCGCCGGACGGTCGCGCGCCGGTTCCGGCGGCGGCGCAGCGGGCGCGGACGACTGGCGCGCCTTCGGGCGGCTCTGCTTCGTGATCTTCGGCCGCTCCATAATGATGTGCGGGATGAACACCTTCCTCGCGCTCTACTGGATCCACGAACTCGGCCAGACGGAGCGCGCGGGCAGCGCTGCGCTCAGCGTCTACTACGCGATGGGCGCGATCTGCACGCTGCTCGGCGGCAGGCTGGCGGATCGCTTCGGCTGCCGCAGAATGATAAGGATAAGCCTTTCGTTCTTCATCCCCGCAATTCTGCTGCTCGTATTCACGCACAACCTCTACCTCGCCGGACTGCTGCTCCTGCCGATAGTCGCCTCGCTCTATTTCTCATACAGCCCGATGGTCGTCCTTGGACAGCAGTACCTTCCGAACCACGTCGGCTTCGCCTCCGGCGTCACGCTCGGCCTCGCGATAAGCATCGGCGGCATCATGGCCCCCGTGCTCGGCATGGTCGCAGACCGTTTCAGCCTCTCCGCGGCCTTCTGCGCGATGGCGGCGCTCGCCGTCGTCCCGCTGACGGCTTCATTCTTCCTGAAGCCCGCTGAGGACGAGCGCGCAGAGCAGAGCGCGTAAAAGCCCCAAGCTTAACACTGCGGGAGCAACGGCAAAATCTGTCATTCAGCGGAGTTAAGCACTTGAGGTATATTAGAACAAAAGACGGTGAATACCGGGACAATCCCGAAATGACGGATTCAGCTTCTTCTGCGAAAGTTAAACGACAATAAAACAAGCGCCGCGCGGATTTCCCGGCCCACGCGGCGCTTGTTCATATCTTCCGGCATCGCACGACGCGCGCATTACGCGCGGTACGGCCTTACTTTTTTCACCATCGTTTCGAATCTTTTCTGCGTTTCAGTCCCGCTGACGGCTTCCTTCGGCGGGAAGAGCTTATCGTACTCCGCTGCGAGCGCTTCGTCTATACCGTAAATTTCGTCTTCGAAATATATTCCCGCCGCGTCCGAAAGCGCGCCGCCGTACAGCTCGCGCGCCTGGAGCGCGTCGGCGTACATGTTTTCGGCGTTTCGGATGCAGAAGCTTTCCGCGGGGACGAAGCCGCGCCGCGCGTAGTAATCCGGGTCGCCGCAGAGCAGTATCGCGCGGAAACCCATGCAGCGCGCAATTTCTGCAGTGTGTTCTATGAGCGCCCCGCCTATGCCGCGCCTTTGGTATTCCGGCAGGACTCCTATGGGCCCGAGCGTCAGGACCTCGCGACGGACTCCGTCGTCACCGTCGATGCGGGCTCTGACGCACATTGAGCCGCCGACGACCTTGCCGCCGTCGCGGGCGGCGAGGCACAGCTCTGGGACGAAGGCTGGGCACCCGCGCATCACGTGGACGAGGTAATGTTCGGCGCACGCAGGCGAATAATAGTTCCAGAAGGCTTCGCGCATGACGTTTTCCATCTCGAAACGCTCGTCCTCCGTCTCGCGGCTTATCTCTATCATCGGCGCGTTATTCACCGGCCTCCGCTTCTTTGCGGGCGGCGCGTTCGGCGCGCATCGCGTACTTCTTCGCGTGCGGGTCGCCGCAGGTGGGGACTATGCAGAAGAACTCGAGGGGGATGTCGGCGTCGTTTTTATATTCATGGACGAAGCCGCCTGGAACGCGCGTCCAGTAGCCGGTCTTCATGAGGTAGGGCGTGCGCTTGCCAGGCTCTTCTTCGACTTCGACGACGCCGTCGCCGGAGAGCGTGAACATAAGATGATCCCAATCATGTACGTGCGCGGGGATCCCGCGGTGCGGCGGGAGGATGAAGTGGCGCATGACGTAGTCTTTCCATACGCCGCCCTCGGGGCCGTAGACGGTGCGTTTTTCGATTTCAGGCGCGAGCGCCGAGGCGTTCTGTAACGGCAGGTCGTATATGGAGCCGTAGTTCTTTGCTGTTTCGCTCATAAAAATTTCCCCTCCTTATAAAAATCCGGCATTGCCGGTGTCTCTGGCAATGCCGGGCTGTTTCTGATTATATCAGAATTTTACTTCGCGTTTTTGAGCTCCTCAAGGCCGGCGCGGATCTTCTCCGGTTTCGCCGGGATGGCCTTGATGCGGACTCCGCATGCGTCGTGTATCGCGTTGCAGACGGCGGCGTGCGGCGCAGCAAGCGGCATTTCACCGGTTCCCGCGGCTCCGAACGGTCCGAGCGGACGCGGCGTCTCGACGTGGACGAGGGTGAGATCGTCGGGAACGTCCTTGATGTAGGGCAGTCCCATTACGACGAAGTTGTTGTACTTGTTCTCGTCGAGGAAGTCTTCGGTGAGCGCGAGGCCGATGCCCTGCGCGATTCCGCCGTACTGCTGTCCGTCGACTACGAGATAGTTGTTGATGACGCCGACGTCCCCGACGAGGACAAATTTCTCGCAGTGCGCCTTGCAGGTGTCCATGTTGACGGAGACCATAGCGAGGTTGACGGCGAACATGTGGAAGCCGAAGGGCTTGCCGAGGCCGGTGTCCTTATCGTTGCCAGAGCAGACTTCAGTCGTGCCGTCGGCGTGGAGTATCTTGGCCTGCGTGTAGCCTTCGTAGAAGGTCGGGATGTTCTCGGCTATCATCTCGTCGTAAGTGCGGTAGGTTCCGTCGGGCTTGCGCATCGCGTCGAGGAGCTTGTTGCAGCTGTCGATGATGGCGTTGCCGACCATGACCTGGCAGCGGCTCGCGGCGGCGGCTCCGCTGTTCGGGGCTTTCGCGGTGTCGGAGAGGACGAGCTTTATCTGCTCGGGACGCAGGCCGAGCGGCTTGAGCGCCTCGTGCGCGGTGCCGATGCAGCCCATGTCGGCGCCCTGTCCGTGGTCTTCCCAGGTGTTGTAGATGGTGACGCCGTCTTTCGTGAGTTCGATGTTGCTCGCGGCTTCGTCGGCTCCGTCGTCGTTGGAGTTATAGATGCCTATCGAGACTCCGACGCCGTACTTGACCTTATCGTTCGAGAGCTCCGCGGCCTTTTTCTTCATCTCTTCGTAGTAGGGACGCGCCTTCTTCATCATTTCGGGAAGCGGGAAGACTTCCGGCGCGTAGCCCGACGGGAACTGCCCGCGCGGGTTCTCCGTAAAGGGAGCCCATTCGAGCAGGTTCATCTCGCGGAAGTCGAACGGGTCGATGCCGCACTTGTTGGCGAGCATGTCTATCGCGGTCTCGCCGCCCCAGTAGGTCTGCGGCGCTCCGTAGGCGCGGAAGGCCGCGCTCCAGCGGTGGTTGCTCCAGCAGGTGTAGCCGGTGACGCGCATCTTGTCGTATGCGTACGGCGCCATGAAGAACTGACCGCCCTTGTTGGTGAGGTCGTTCGCGGACTCGCTGAACGGGCCGTGGTCGACCCAGTAGGTCTGCTCGGCTCCGACGATCTTGCCGCTCTTATCCGCGCCGATGCGGATGTGCATGAGGAACGGCGAGCGTTTCGGCGTGCGGACGTTGTGCTCCTTCATGTTGACGCGCATGTAGACGGGGCGTCCGCAGGCGATGAGCGCTATCGCGAGGAACGGCTCGTTGGTCGGGGCGACCTTGTATCCGAACGAAGCGCCGAGGTTGTTCTGGATGACGCGGATTCTCGACGGCGGAACTCCGACGCCGCGCGCGATCATCATCTGATGGCGGTAGACGCATATCGACTTCGAGGCTATCGTGAGGAGGCCGTTCTCGTCGTAGTAGGCGTAGCCGCAGTCCGTCTCGAGGACCATGTGCGGCTGGCGCGAGCTGAGGAACTCGTCGTCGACGACGTAGGCGGCGTTGTCGAGCGCTTCCTTCGGGTCGTCGCCCTTCTTGAAGACGCGCTTGTTCCACGCGTTCGGCATTCCGTCGTAGCCTTCGATGTTGTCGTAGACCTTTATCGCGTCGGGGGCCTTAGCCTGGTAGATGTCGATGAGTTCGGGCAGCGGCTCGTAATCGACCTTGATTTTCTGGGCCGCCGCGCGCGCGTTGGTCTCGGTGTCGGCGCAGACGATGGCGACGACGTCGCCCCACTGGCGAATCTTGTCGCCTTCTTCGACCATTATGCGGCGCTCCCAGCCGTCGGTGAGCGCTGAGTCGCAGCCGACCTGTCCGCGGATGCGGTTCGTTCCCTTGACGTCCTTGTAGGTGACTACCTTGAATACGCCGGGCATCTTCTCCGCTTCGCTGACGTCGATTTTGTTGACCTTCGCGTGGCGCACGCCTTCGAGCGAATAGGGATAGGCGAAGAGGAATTCCTCGGGCAGCTTCAGCCTGTCGTCGTCGCCGAAGTCCCAGAGCCCCGTCGCCTTGTAGATAGCGGAAGGACGCGGATAGCTGCTGTTCCAGACGGAGTCGCCGGGCTTGTACATCTTCGCGAGGTCTTCGATTTTTTCCTCGCCGCGCAGGATGGCGGCGGCCTTCATAACCGCGTCGACTATCTGCTTGTAGCCGGTGCAGCGGCAGGCCATCCAGTTTTTGCTGAACCACTCGCGGACCTCTTCGCGCGTCGGGTTCGGGTTCTGGTCGAGGAGCGCCTTGCCGCTCGTGATGAAGCCGGGCGTGCAGAAGCCGCACTGGATGGCTCCGCAGACTATCATGGCCCACTGGAGCGCATGGAGGTTGTCAGGCGTGCCTATGCCCTCGATCGTCGTGATGTGCGAGAACTCGGGCACTGTCTTCCAGCGCGTGATGCAGGAGCGCACTACCTTGCCGTTGAGTATGACGTTGCAGACGCCGCACTGGCCGCAGTCGCAGCCGCGCTTCGTCCCCGTCATTTTGAGCTGGTCGCGGAGCACCGTCAGAAGCGTCACGTCGGGCTTGCCGATTACGCGTTTCGGCACTCCGTTGATGATCAGGTTCTTGACATGATAGCTGGCCTCGACCGGAATTGTGATTTCCTTCGCCATATTTGCTCTCCTCTCTCGTGATAGAATTTCTCCATTTTCCCGCGCGCGGCGGGAATCCCAAAGAACACAGATATTTTGCGCGAATTGGAGAAGAAGGAAGGAAACGCGCCGTGTGCCGGCGCCTGATGACCTTGTACCCCTTTCCAATTTGGACGCCCTCGGGCGTCCCGGGAGGCGCGGAGCTTTTGCTCGCGCCCTCGCGGACTTCCGTCCGCTGGCCCCGTCTCCTTGGCTTGCGCTTTAGGCGGCGAGGCTCGGGGTTGCAACATCGTTGCAACAAATGTCAAAACTTTCTATACAAATCATACGAAAGTACACAATAATGAGCAATATTTAGACGAAAAAAGGACCGTTATGGTTGTTTTTAACAATTTATGATCATTAAAATTTATATACAGAATTTATTGTAGGAAATCTCAAGTCCACGCCCGAATAGCCTATTACATTTTTACTTATAATAGTATGTATGCCATCCTTAGCAAGTAACATACATAAATGCCAGTATTTTATAATCAATATTTATATTTTAAATATAAACAAAGTTACCATATGAAAATCACACAATAACATCAGCAAAAATAATCGTTGTTTTTTCTGTTTAGGATACGTAGATAAGCAACTCTTT